>Ga0114997_10005043_pt1 | contig 10156 bp, 13 predicted proteins | sample ArcticOcean_MG_C_2_FD_87045 | JGI IMG/M metagenome (GOLD analysis project Ga0114997, IMG submission 87045) | Marine microbial communities from western Arctic Ocean - ArcticOcean_MG_CB4_136 | ecosystem: Environmental > Aquatic > Marine > Oceanic | place: Arctic Ocean: Canada Basin | collected... | reverse complement strand
TGCAGATATACCAAAAGAGTTAATGCCATACTCAGACTTTTTAAAAAACATCTTAGAGCAGTACCCAAAATTTTATCATGATGATGCTCCAAAATATTTTACTGAGTCTGGATGGGTTAGTTCAAGACTGACAGAGATACTTCCGATGGAATTAAAAGATAAGCAGGTAATACTAGAGACCGAAGATTACCTAGTAAGGCTATATAGATTAAAAGACTATATTGATTCTAAAAAAAATATTTGATTATTTTTCTTTCGATATCTCTTTGAAAGCTTCGTCAGCAGATTTTATAGTATAATTTATATCTTGAGTGGAGTGTTTACTAGATATAAACCCAGCCTCAAAAGATGATGGGGCAAAGTATATTCCTTTTGATAGCATAATTTTAAAAAACTTTTCAAAAAGTATTTTATTGCAACCACACACATCTTTAAAATTACTAATATTTTTTTTACCTGTGAAGAAAAATCCAAACATGCCGCCCGCATATGTTACTTGAAAATCAATATTATTTTTCTCTGCTGATTTACTTAGGCCTAGCATAAGTTTTTTTGTCTTTTTTTCTAGATTAGAGTAAAAACCTTTTCGAGACAGTAGCTCTAAGGTTTTTATACCTGCTGTCATGGCTACAGGATTCCCTGAAAGAGTCCCTGCGTGATATATAGGCCCATCTGGTGAGAGTTGATCCATATATTTCTTCTTACCCCCGAATACGCCAACTGGCATTCCGCCTCCAACTATTTTACCTAAAGCTGTCATGTCTGGTTTAATTTTATATTTTTCTTGAGCGCCACCCTGAGCGACTCTAAATCCTGTCATCACCTCATCAAATATTAAAATAGATTTGTGTTTATTGCATAGGGCTCTTATTTTCTTTAGAAATTTTATATTTGGAATAATACAATTCATGTTTCCTGCTATCGGCTCTAAAATTACACAGGCTATATCTTGCCCGTGTTTTTTAAAACAGCTTTCTAGCGAATCAATATTATTGTACTCAAGAGAAATTGTATGCTTAATAAAATCATGAGGAATTCCTGGGGATGAAGGGACTCCAAAGGTTGCAGCTCCAGAACCTGCGTTTACTAATAAAGAATCAACATGGCCATGGTAACAACCTTCAAACTTAATGATTTTGTCTCTATTGGTACAACCTCGTGCTAGTCTTATAGCGCTCATAGTAGCCTCTGTACCGGAGCTAGTCATTCTCATTTTCTCCATAGAGGGAAAACTACTTTTAATTAGGTTAGCTAATTTTGTTTCTAGTAAAGTTGGCGCTCCAAAACTTGTGCTTTTTTTCACAGCTTTTACTATTGAGTTTATTACGCTTTTATTGGCATGCCCTAATATCATGGGGCCCCAAGAACCAATATAATCTATGTATTTATTTCCATCTAAATCATATATATATGCACCATCACCTTTTTTTATAAACACTGGAAGTGAGTTGACATTTTTGAAGGCTCTAACAGGAGAATTCACACCTCCAGGAAAAACCTTTTTTGATTCAGCAAAAGCTTTTTTTGATAATTTTTTTTTATTCATAGTATTTTTTAGAAACATCTTCTATCATTTTAAGAGATGTCAATCCTTTTGATAAAGCAATTAGATCGCAATTTAGATTAATTGCATTATGAACGTTATTAATATTTATACCACCGATTAAACATATAGGTATAGTTAATATTTTTTTTCCTTTATGAATGGTATTAGTATCTAAAGCAACAGCGTTTTTTTTTGTAGTAGTTTTGAACAAGCTGCCGAATGAAATATAAGAAGCACCATTCTTTTCTGCTGATAATGCAAAATTTACATCATCGTAACAAGAAACTCCAATAATTTTATTATCCCCTAGAATATTTCTAGCTTCAATAAGACTTGTATCATTTGATCCAATATGTACACCATCTAGGTTTAGTTTTTTAACAATTTGAGGATAGTCATTTAGTATTAATAAACAATTATTTAATTCACATAGTTTTTTAATTTTTTTAATAATACTAATATGGTTATCTGATACTGTAGATTTAATTCTAATTTGGAATATTCTTATATGACATTTAATCATTTTTTCTACGTAAAGATCCAAGCTGCTAAAATTGAAATTATTTTCATCTAAAATAGCATATATACCATTCATCTTATTTAATGCCTCTATTTAAAAAAGATTGCCTTAGACCAGATATCTTGGAAGATAGTATTGTTTTTTGTATATATGTAAGTGCAATTTTTATAGATGTTTCAATTTTATATTGCATTGCAATATTGCATGCGATGGCTGTAGAAAATGTACATCCAGTGCCATGGAAATCCTTATTTATCCGACGTGCAGTAAATTTCCTCTCCTTCTTTAAGCTGTCTTCTTTTAGCTTGAGCGTTATTAATTTAGTGCTAATTTTATGATCTGTAATGATAATATTTTTAAAATTGATGATATTTTTTTCTATAAGCCCGTACTCATAATTATTTGGTGTTATTAAGTTTGCCCTAGGATAAATATTTTTAATTAGAAATTGTAAGTTATTATCAGACGTCAACACATTGCCTCCTCCTGATTTTATGATTGGGTCTATTATAATCGGAACACCTATTATCTTTTTATGATTAATTATTCTCATAACTTCCTTCGAGGCTTTGATATTAGGAAGCAATCCTATTTTTATAACATCTATTTTAAACTCCTTTATAATCTCAACAAAACTTTTGTATATGTAGTTTTCTGGCATTTTATTAATCTTAAAAACACCCTGCGTACTCTGTACTGTCGAGCATGTTAAAATTGATACCGAATGAAAATTAAAGTAATGTGCGGTCTCGATGTCAGCAGTTATACCGGCCCCTCCAGTAGGATCATGGCCGCTAATTATTAGTATTATTTTCTTCTTCATCAGGTTATTTTTTAATAAAAACTTTATTTATTTAAATGATAGTATATTATATCTTAAATAATTTTGATAAATAATTCTGGGGAGTTATATGAAAGCAGTAGTATGCGGTTCTTTTGCTTATGACAATATTTTAAATTACGAGGGTAAATTTGAAGATAATTTAATTGAGTCTGAGCTAAACAATATAAATGTATGTTTTTTTTGCCCAGACATGAGAAGGGAGTTTGGCGGATGTGCTGGTAATATAATTTACAATTTAGTAGCTATAGGTGCTGAAGCTGTTGCTATTGGGGCTATGGGAAGTGATGCTGGTCCTTACTTAGACTGGATGAAGAAAAATCAAATAAACACAGATCATATTAAGGTAATAGCAAATAAATATACGGCCCAAGCATATATCACAACAGATAAATCATCTAATCAAATTACCACATTTCATCCTGGAGCTATGCAACATGCTAATGAAATTAAAATACCAGAAAACGACTCCATTACATTAGGAATAATTTCTCCAGACGGAAGAGATGGCATGATAGAGCACACACAGCAGTTAATTGATATGAAGGTCCCGTATGTTTTCGATCCAGGACAAGGTATGCCGATGTTTAACAAAGAAGAATTAGTATTTTTTACAGATAATGCCTCATGGGTGGTAATGAACGACTATGAGTTTAAAATGTACAATGAGATGACAGGCTATACACCGGCAGATGTCATACAGAATAATAAAACTCTAGTAATTACAAATGGAGATCAAGGGTCAAATATATTTACAGAAAATAAAAAATTAAATATTACTACTCCTAAAGTCGACAATCCAAAAGACCCTACCGGTTGTGGAGATGCTTACCGAGCAGGCATTATGTATGGAATTATGAATAATATGCCATTAGAGAGAATTGGTGAATTATCATCTGAATTAGGAGCATTGAAAGTAAAAAGTTACGGTACGCAAAATCATATTATTGGAAAAGAAATTAAAAAATTACTGTAAGCGTTATCGAAGACTTATGATTTCCCAGTTATTCTCAATAGATATTTTCTTAAGTTTATAGTCGGGATCTACTGCTATCGGCTTCGTAGAGAATTCCATTAGCTTAAGGTCATTATGGGAGTCCGTATAAAAATACATCTCATTAAAATTTACAATATTATTAAGACTCATCCATTCTTTTACTTTTGACACCTTTCCCTCTTGGTAGCATGGCTCGCCTCGTAGGTTACCAGTAAACTTATTATTTATAAATTCAGGCTCGCTAGCTAATAAGTGCTCAACCCCAAAAAATTCAGCAGATATTTTTGATATAAATGAATTAGTAGCTGTAACAATAGCAATAATATCATTATTATTTTTATGTGTATTAATAAGCTGTATTGCCTTAGGTAAAATAAGAGGAATAATTTTTTCATTAAAAAATTCATTCCTCATATTTAGAAGTTTTTTGTAATCATATTGCGTTAATGGCTCATAGGAAAATAGTGCAAATTCTTTTGGACATAAGGTTCCATTTTTATATTTCTCAAAAAACATGTTGTTTTTCTCGCGGTATGACTTTGAGTCGACATAGTTATTATCTGCAAGATATTCGCCCCATTCGTGGTCACTGTCACCTTTTATCAAGGTGTTATCTAAATCAAAAAGAGCTATATTCATAATGTATATTTTATAACATATCGCATATAATATATATTTATATATTAAGTTTAAGGCAAAGTCTTTTATGATTGATGAACAGGGCTACAGAAAAAATGTTGGCATTATATTATGTAATTCAAATAATGAATTATTAATTTGCAAGAGGTATAGAGAAAATTCTTGGCAATTTCCGCAGGGTGGCTTTATGAAACATGAGACTGCTGAAGATGCTATGTATAGAGAATTGCATGAAGAAGTAGGGTTGCTTAAGGAAGACATATGTATCTTAGGTAAAACCAAAAGTTGGCTTAAGTATAATCTTCCAAAAAAATACCAAAGAAAAACTAGCAATAAAATCTGCATAGGACAAAAACAAATTTGGTTTCTATTGAGATTAACTTCAAATGATAAAAATATCAATCTAAACACATCAGAAAAGCCAGAGTTCGATGATTGGGAATGGTCCCACGAAGAAAAGCCGCTAGAAATCGTAATAAGTTTTAAAAAAAATGTATATACACAAGCTTTGCAGCAACTTTTACCAATAATTAAAAATTAAATATACGGCTTGTATATAACAAGGAACACTATGATAATTAAAATTATCACAGGAAATTCGTTAAACCATCTGTACCAGACGTGAGAATGTTTGTTTTTATTTGCTGCAAAATCTTTATATAGATTAATACACCAAATATGATAAAAAATTAAAGTAGCCACTAATATAATTTTTAATGCCAACCATGTCTGCTCTAAATGCCAAGGTAAATACAAGTAAGTTAGTAAGAAACCACACGCAACTGTTAAAATAGCGCTAGGGGTCATAATCCCATAAAGCAATTTCCTTTCCATAATCACAAACCTGTCAAGACTTACTTTATCCTCTGTCATTGCATGATAAACAAATAATCTAGGTAAATAAAAAAGTCCAGCAAACCAAGCTGTCATAAAAATAATATGTAATGTTTTTAGTAGCATCATATTTATCATTATATGTATAATTACTAGTAAATTAATAGGTAAAATTTAAAAAAAATTAACTTGGATAAATTGTCATTTTAACGAAAAGTGGAAGTATTGAAAAATGAGAAGGAATGAGCGAGCTAAGCTAATTTTGAAAATTTTAAATGAAATTTACCCTAGAACTCCTATTCCCTTGAATCATAATAGTAATTATGAGCTATTAGTTTCAGTATTACTAAGCGCGCAATGTACAGATAAGAGAGTAAATAAAGTTACTCCCAGTTTATTCAAAAAGGCAAATAATGCTTTTGAGATGAAGAATATCTCTGTTGATACAATATATAAGCTTGTTAAGCCATGTGGGCTTGGCCCCAAAAAATCTAAAGCTATTAAAGAATTATCGTCTATCCTTGTAGATAAATTTAATGGGGAGGTTCCAGAAAGTTTCTTAGAGTTAGAGAAGTTACCAGGTGTAGGGCATAAAACTGCAAGCGTAGTAATGTCGCAAGGCTTTAAGCAGCCAGCTTTTCCTGTAGATACTCATATTCATAGATTGTCTCAAAGATGGGGTCTAACAAGTGGAAAAAACGTTATTCAAACAGAAAAAGATCTAAAGTTATTATTCCCACAAGAATCATGGAATAAATTACATTTGCAAATAATTTTCTACGGAAGAGAATTTTGCACAGCTAGGAGTTGCTTCGGGATACAATGTCAAATATGTACCAAATGTTATCCAAATAGAAAAAAAGCCTTTATAGCCAAGAAACCTTAGTAATGTATATAAAAAATAAATACATTTGCATTAGGTAATTTTTTTAATAGCATCATGCTAGGCATAATATGTATAATTGTAGGTAAACTAATAATTAATTAATTAATATGGGTTAGATATGATAAGAATAGCGATTGTTGGCGCTACTGGGTTTACAGGCGTAGAACTAGTAAAGTTGCTAAAAAATCATCCTGAAATAGATGAGATAGATTTATTTTCATTTAATAACTCTGGCAAGCAGATCAAATGTTTCTCGGATGAGCTGAATGATTATGATGATGTATTGCTAGATTATAAAAAAATTAACTTTAATAATTACGATTTAATATTCTTTGCGTGTCCAAATGGAACGGTAATGGATGCTTATAAAGAAATTCGAGAATCTAAAGCTAAAGTAATAGATCTTGCAGCTGATTTTAGATTAGATGACTACAAAGACTGGGATCAATATTATGGTCTAACACACAAATTTCCCTATGAATTACCTAGTACAGTGTATGGGCTGACAGAGATTAATAGAGATAAGGTAAAAGCAGCAAAAATAGTTGCAAATCCTGGTTGTTATCCAACGGCTGCAATAATTGCGTTATACCCACTGCTAGAGAATGAATTAATTTTTGAAAATAGAATTATAATAGATGCAAAGTCTGGTTACAGTGGAGCTGGCAGAAAAAATCTAGATTCTGGTTTAGGTAAAAATATTCAAAATAATTTTATACCATATAATTTTTATAAACACAGACATCATCCAGAGATAACGCAGGAGCTAAATAAGGCAGCAAGCCAAAATGTTGATATAACATTTTCACCACATGTGCTCCCAATATACAGAGGGATCTTAGAAACTATTTATGTAGATATAAAAAAAACAGATAAATTTGGTTGTGATGTTAATTATGAGAGAATATTGGAAGCCTATAAAGAGTTTTATAAAAAGGATTATTTTATAAAGATTATGGGCGAAGAATACTCTGAAATTAAAGATGTGATAAATACAAATAATGCTCAGATTTCATTTCATCTGGGGAAAAACAGAAGACTTACAATAGTTTCGGTAATAGATAATCTGTTAAAAGGCGCAGCTGGGCAAGCAGTGCAGAATATGAATCTAATGCTGGGATTTGACGAGTTAACAGCATTAAAAAATGAGTAAGAATATTTTAAAAAGAGATACTCTGTATATAGCTTCCACAAGATCTGTGTATTTAAAAATAATTGCTCTACTTATATTTGCAATTATTATGGTCTTTATTTTTATACTACTTGGAAATAAGTTCGTTATTTATAACTCAAAGGATGTGTATAAAAAAAATATAGAATTAAATGCTGCAATCAGTGATGTAAAATTACAGATAAAACAAAAGAATGAATATATAGAAGATCTTGAGAGAAGCAACGAAGAAATTAGTAGTATTTTTAATAAATACACCGATGCTGTAAAATTTGAAGTTGCTGCAGCTGAAAAAATTAAAACCGATTTATTTAGAAAAGATGAAAAAATATTAGAGCTTAATAGGGAGATTAATTATTACAAGTTCTTGTCAACCTCTTTTAATAAGAATAATATAATTTCTATAGAAAATTTTAATATTAAAAAGTCTTTAAAGGATAACTCTCTGAGTTATAATTTTTTGCTTTTATCTAATATTAGTGATAAAAATATCAAAGCAAGTTATAAAATATATTATGATGGGGTTGATTTAGGTTCTAGCAAGTTGCTAAAATATCATAATACAAATGTTGTTAAAAATAGAATAATTTTTAAGAACTATTTAAAATTAAGTGGAAATATCATTCTTGATAAGAATAAAAAAATTAATGTTTTATACTTAGTTGTTAAACATAAAGGTAAAACTTATAAATATAAACATACTATTAATGAGTCAGAAAGGTAAATTAAGTTATGGGAAGTAAAATTAATACTCTTATTGGTGCTGATATTTCGATAATTGGTGATATTTTCTACGAGGGTATTGTACATGTTGAAGCTTCTGTTGAAGGGTCTCTCATAGCTCATAAAGATAAGGATTCTAAGTTATTTATTAATAAATCTTCCGTAATCACAGGTAGTGTAGATGGGACTGATGTTGCTATTAATGGAACAGTCTACGGGAATGTATATGCTTACAATTTATTACAACTAGGCTCAGATGCTTTTGTTAAAGGAAATATTTACTATAAATCTATTGAAATGGAAGTTGGTGCTAAGATTGATGGGAGACTAGCTATATGCTCTACTAATGAGGAGCTTGATCAAATCAAAATAGATATTGAATCTAAGCAGAATAGTACTACAATTGATGTTAATTAAAGAATTAGTGGAGAGTAAAAGTGCCAGAATCATCGCAGAAAGATTTAACAAATTATGATAACCAAGATTTACTGGTTTTTACTGATGCAGCAGCAAGTAAAGTTAAGGACCTTATTGAGGAAGAGAAAAATGACTCTCTAAAATTAAGGGTATTTGTTTCAGGTGGAGGTTGTTCAGGTTTTCAATACGGCTTTACATTTGATGAGAATATCCAAGATGGTGACACGCAAGTTGAAAAAAATGGTGTGACATTATTAGTTGATCCTATGAGCTTCCAATACTTGACCGGAGCTGAGATAGATTACAAAGAAGATCTTGAGGGGTCGCAATTTGTTATTAAGAATCCAAATGCAACCACCACATGTGGTTGTGGGTCATCATTTTCTACGTAGAAGTGTAAATTGTTCCTAAAGTTTTAGGGGTATTTGAACCAGTGACCTTTGTATAATCTAATGATAGATTGTTTACTCTTGACATTGCTAACCAAGCAAATAAGCCACTTTCAACTGTCTTTGGGTTAACACCAAGACTATTTGTGGTATCAAGGATTATTTGCTTTGAGAACCTTTTTCTAGCGGCAAGCTCCATTTCTGTAATTATAGTTTTATTAAAAGCTCCGCCCCCGCATACATAAATTTCGTCGCAATTTTTATAATTATCAGCAATACCTTGTATAATAGAGAATGCAGTTAAATTAGTTAAGGTCGATAGAACATCTCCATCATTATAATTATGTTTTAAAAGCTTAAGATTCTCTGAAAGCCATTCTCTAGAAAAATATTCAGTACTTGTGCTTTTTGGAAACTTGGCATGAAAATATTTATCCATCATAAAATTTTTTAGCAATTGGTCTATGCAATTATGAGACTTAGCTATATTGCCACTGATATCGTAATCAAGATTGTATTTATCTTTTACCCACGAATCTATTAAGGTATTACCTGGCCCAGAGTCAAACCCATACAAGCTATTATTGTTGCTAGTAAGAAATGATATATTTGATATGCCACCGATATTTACAATAGCTCTTTTAGCGCCTAATTTATTAAAAACATAATCGTGAAAAAGTGGAGCAAGTGGTGCGCCTTCCCCACCATTTTCAATATCATCCTGCCTAAAATCAGACACAACTCTAATATTGGTTTTCTCACTTAAGGTTTTAGGGCATCCAATTTGAATAGAAATAGTCTGGTTGTCTTTTTTAGTATGAGATACTGTTTGACCATGCATTCCAATAGCAGAGATATTTTCTTTTTTGATATTATTTTTATTTAGGAGATTATTTATAATTTCACTGTAGTGAACTCCTAATTTACGATGAGATAAACTATCTTTATACTTATGTTGGTCTTTTATATTCTTAAGATCATTATTTATCTCTTCTTTTATATCTAAAGGGTAAATATTTTCGCTAAAAGAGACGATTTCTGATTTTTTATTCTTAAAATTATAAATTCCACAATCTATTGAGTCCATACTCGTGCCAGTTAAAATACCTATATATAGATTATTTTTCTTCATAATTATTGTTAATATATTTTTTATCTAACCAAGAATAAATACTTAGATTATGTTTATGACT
>Ga0114997_10005038_pt1 | contig 10161 bp, 10 predicted proteins | sample ArcticOcean_MG_C_2_FD_87045 | JGI IMG/M metagenome (GOLD analysis project Ga0114997, IMG submission 87045) | Marine microbial communities from western Arctic Ocean - ArcticOcean_MG_CB4_136 | ecosystem: Environmental > Aquatic > Marine > Oceanic | place: Arctic Ocean: Canada Basin | collected... | reverse complement strand
TTATCTATTTTTGACTTTTTCTTCATTTGAAAAGTGAGTATCTTGTAATTGTCACAAAATTAAGGCTTATATGTCAAGATGAACTTAATAACATCAACCTCTACATTTGGTTTTTTTACTTTAATTAGCAGAATACTAGGTTATGTGAGAGATATATTAATTGCATTTTTTTTAGGAACAAGCCTTTTAGCTGATGCTTTTTTTGTTGCTTTTAGATTACCCAACACTTTTAGAAGATTATTTTCTGAAGGAACATTTAATGCTGCTTTCATTCCTAGTTATGCAGGTAACTTAACAAAAAATAAAAAACAAGCAGATCATTTTGCTAACAATGTATTTAATTTTCTTTTTATTATTTTGTTATTTATAATTTTAATAGCTGAAATTTTTATGCCAAATCTGGTTTATTTAATAGCCCCAGGGTTTAATAAAGATCCTGAAAAATTTCAACTTGCTATTGACCTTAGTAGAATTACATTTCCATTTCTATTTTTTATATGTTTGGCGTCATTCTTTGCAGCCATACTTAATTCATATAACAAGTTTGCTCTGAGCGCTGCCGCACCCATTGTTTTAAATATAATTTTAATTGGTGCTTTAATTTATTCACAATGGCTTAATACATCCAATGTTTTAATATTGTCATATGCTGTATCGTTTGCAGGACTAATGCAATTTTTAATACTACTTTTTTTTACCAGAAAATATTTTAAGCCAACTTTAAATTTTAGAATAAAATTAGATAGAAAAGTTAGGTTTTTTTTTAGTAAATTGCTCCCGAGTATTTTTTCTTCAGGCGTCACCCAAATTAATATATTAGTTGGGACTATAATTGCTTCTTTTCAAGCGGGTGCAATTTCATACCTTTATTATGCAGATAGGGTTTATCAAATAAATCTTGCTATTGCAGGAATTGCCGTTGGAACAGTTATGCTCCCAGAGCTGTCCAAAAATATAAAAAATAATGATATAAATAAAATTTCAAATTTACAAAACAGAGCTTTAGAACTATCTTTATTTTTATCTATTCCGGCTGCCGTAGCTTTAGTTATAGCATCCAAAGAAATTATTACATCGTTATTTGGTTATGGATCTTTTGGAAACGTAAGTGTTGCTAATACAGCTCTAGCTCTTACTTTTTTCGCTTTTGGTGTGCCAGCCTTTTCTATTCTAAAAATATTTTCAAATTTCTTTTTTGCAAGAAATGATACTAAACTACCTTTTTATTTATCTATTATTTCAGTTTTTTTAAATATTTTAATCAGTATCTCATTTTTTAGTCAAATTGGTTTTATTATAATACCAATAGCAACCTCAATATCTTCATGGATTAATGTTATTCTTTACTACTATTTTATTAAAAAAAGGAATTTTTATAGTTTTGATCAAATATTTATCTATAAGTTTCCACGTATGATATTATCTGTAGTTATAATGGGATTAAGTTTGTATCTATTACTAGACATTTTTTCAAATCAATTTAATTATAATGAAAGTTGGAAATTTATTTACTTATTTATTATAGTGATTATTAGTTTGCTTAGTTATTTTTTAACTTCAAACCTTACAGGAGCTTTTAAATTTAAAGATATTAAATTAAAAAAATAATTTCTATGCACCAAAAAAGAGTTTTTTCAGGAGTTCAACCTACGGGAAATTTACATTTAGGAAATTACTTGGGTGCAATAAAAAATTTTGTCGATTTACAAAATAAATTTGAATGCATTTATTGTATTGTTGATTTGCATGCTATAACAAATTTTCAAGATCCAAAAATTTTAAAATCAAATATTTTAGAAACTACTGCAAGTTTTGTTGCTTCAGGTCTTGATCCTAAAAAAAATATTATATTTAATCAGGCCAGTGTAGCTTCTCATAGTGAGTTAGCTTGGATATTTAATTGCGTAGCCAGAACTGGGTGGATGAATAGAATGACACAGTTTAAAGAAAAAGCTGGAGAAAATAAAGAAAATGCAAGCGTTGGATTATTTGTTTATCCAACTCTCATGGCTGCTGACATACTTTTATATAAAGCAACCCATGTTCCCGTGGGAGAAGATCAGAAACAACATTTAGAGTTAACTAGGGATATTGCAAAAAAATTTAATAATGATTTCAAATGTCAAAATTATTTTCCAATTGTAGAGCCCCTAATCTCAAAAGAAGTATCTAGAGTTATGAGTTTGAGAGATGCTAAAAAAAAAATGAGCAAATCTGCTGATTCTGATAATAGTCGAATAAATTTAAAAGATGACAAAGATTTAATTATTCAAAAAATTAAAAAAGCTAAAACGGATTCTGCTCCAGTTCCAGCTGATGTAAGTGATCTGAAAAATAGGAATGAAGCGGCCAATTTAATATCTATTTACGCTAGCTTAAATGATGTCGATATAGAAAATGTGTTAAATGAATTTGGAGGAAAAAATTTTTCTATTTTTAAGAATAAATTAAGTGATTCAATCATTGATAGAATTTGTCCAATAGGAAATGAAATAAAAAAGTTGTTAAAAGATAAAAGCTATCTTAGTAAAATTTTAACAGAAGGGTCTAATAAAGCAGATATAATAGCCAAAAAAAATATACATGAAATTTATAATAGAGTTGGTCTTACAAAGTTTTCTTTATGATTATAATTTGCTATAACATTAAAAATATATGCTAATAGAAACAGAAAATACGCCTAATCCTGATACTTTAAAATTTTTACCTGGAAAGAAAGTGTCTGATATAGGTCCGATTGAATTTACAAAAAAAGATGACAGTGGAAAGATACCATTAGTAAATAAAATATTGTCCTTAAAAGGAGCCACAATGGTTTTCTTTGGGGAAGATTTTATTACAGTTAAAAAAGAGAAAAATTTTGAGTGGGACGACTTAAAACATAGTATAATTTCTGAAATTAATGATTTTTATCTGCAAGGAAATGAAGTTATTGTTAAAAAAGATTACGAAAATTTAATTTCAAAGAATTCTCCAACAAGTTCCAATCAAGTGATTAATCAAATTAATGAAGTTTTAGATTCCAAAGTTAGACCGGCAGTAGCTAAAGATGGGGGGGATATAACATTTAAATCTTTTAAAGATGGAGTTGTCATAGTTGAATTAAAGGGAAGTTGTTCCGGATGCCCCAGCTCCACTATGACGCTTAAACAGGGAGTACAAAATCTTCTTTGTCATTATATACCAGAAGTAAAAAGTGTAGAAGCAGTTTAAAAATGCCAAAAAAAATACAAATACTTTTTAAATCATATAGAGATCAACTATTACATCTAGGAAAGTTGTACGGAGTTGTTGAAATAAAAAGTTATGCTAGAAGTTCAAAGAGACTTACAATATCGCAATTAGAATTATTATTAATCAAAAATCATATAAAATTACCTGTAAATAGATCTAGCGATAAGGCAATAGCAAAACTAGAATTAAGAGTTAGCTCAATTCGAAATGCTTATCTGTCGCTAAGCTTAATATTTTTTATTGCATTTATGATTACAATGAGACCTTACATCAAGAATGTGGTTAATGAAGTTAAATTTACTTATGTAGCTGAAGAATATAAAGTAGAAAAAAATAAAAAATCTTTAAAGAAAAAGAAAAAAGCAAAAAATGAAGAAGTTATTGAAGAAGAGATTTCTGAACAATATGAAAATACCGTAAGTTTAAATGCTGAAACTGCTTTAAACTTATTTGATGATTTGGGCTATGATCTTAAACAGATAAGAGCAGGAGAAAAAGTTAAACCCATATATCTTACTAAACTCCCAAAAGATATTAAAACTTTAGGTGACACAAAAAAGAAAAGGGAATTATTTATTAAAATTCTTCTACCTTTAATACTTGATGAAAATAATAAAATTACTCAAGATAGGAAAAAGCTTTTTAAAATATTAGGAAAAAACTTTAATACACCTGGAGAAAGAGTATGGCTTAAAAGAAGATTTAAACAATATAAAATTGAGGATAAAGATCTTTCAAAACTTAAAATGAGAATGGATATTATTCCTACATCAATTGCTATAGCACAAGCGGCCAATGAAAGTGGATGGGGAACCTCACGATTTGCATTGGAAGGTAACGCTTTATTTGGACAGTGGACTTGGAGCAAAAAAGGAATTTCTCCAAAAAATCAAGATAAGAATACGACTCATAAGATTTTACAATTTCAAATTCTAAAAGCTTCAGTAAAAGCGTATAAAAATAATTTGAATACGCATAATGCTTATAAAGAATTTAGGGAAGCCAGAGCCAAGATTAGAGAAAATGATAAAAAAATTAATGGATTAGATTTAACGAAATATTTAAAAAACTACGCTGGAATTGGAGAACAATATGTGGCTATTCTTGATAGTATTATAAAAAGAAATTCTTTAACAGATTTTGATAAAGCTGATTTACTGCCTACAAACTTAAAAAAGGGAATGGAATTATAAAAATTTCGTTTAATATTCTTCTATAACATATTGTATTCCAAGCCATCTCCATCGATGATTTTTTTCCAATAAAGAGCAATTAATTCTACCTCTTTCACTTTTAAACTTTTCTTTTAGAGTAATTAGCAGCTCATTATTATTTAAAATTTTTATATCAGATTTTCTCCACTGATCGCCTTCATTGGAATAACAGTTAATATTTTTTATATTAATTAAATTTTCATAAAATTGAATTCTAACCTCTGGGGGATTTTCATCTTTTTTTAAATATCTATTTTCAGGATCTATTTTTTTATACGGAAAAGGTAAAGTTTTTAGTATTGATTTAAATCTTTTAGTTTCTCCATATTTTTCATTTATAGGAAATCTTGGAAGTTCAAGAAAGTTTTTTGTAGCATCTATCGCTCCAGAATGTTGACCAAAAGCATATTTAAAGTTTAAATCAGATATAATTTTTTTAAAGTCATTGCTATATTCCCCAAAAGGATAAGAAAATACTGATGGAGAATAACCAAGTTTTTTTTTAAAAATACCTATAGAAGTCTCTATATCAGATTTAATTTTATTATTATCCCAATCAACTAAATATTCATGTGTATGACTATGATTTCCTATTGTTACTAAATTATTAGATGACACCTCTTTAATTTGTTCCCAATTCATATAACCATTTTTCCCCACTTCTCTAGTTGAAACAAAAAGAATAAATGGAATTTTTTGACTTTTAAGAATAGGCCATGCATTTATATAGAAAGACTCAAACCCATCATCAATTGTTAGCAATACATAGTTTTTTTCTATCTTATTATTAATTGAATCTTCAAATTTTTTAAAGGAAATAAATTCAATATCTGAATTTCTAATTTCTTTTAAATGCTCTAAAAAGATTTCATTGCGAACATTAGTAGATGGATATTTATTTTCATTAAACCTATGATACATTAAAGTAATTATACCATTCTCTGCATTTATATTATTTATAGTAGATGCAAAGGATTTACTTATCATTAGTAAAAGTAGTATCAATAAAGATACCATGAATTTTTTATCAATAGATTGCAGCACAGATTTAGGTTCCTTATTTTTAAAAATTAAAAATAAAACATTTATTAAAAACTTGCAAAGTGATAAATCAAGTAGTGATCTATTAATGAAATTAATTTTAGATTTTTTCAAGCAAAATAACGTTAGTTTTAATGATATAACTCATATTTTTGTAAATCAAGGACCAGGAAATTTTTCAGGTTTAAGATCTTCTTTGGCGATTGCAAAAGGTATTAGTTTATCAAAAAATTTAAATCTATTAGGATATGATACATTTAAATGGGCTAGTACAAAATTTCTTAGTAAAAAAGATTCGTTTTTTTGTATAATTAAATTTAGAGGAAAATATTATGTAAAAAAATTTGATATAAAGTTTAAAGGTATTTCGAAAATAGAGAAAGTTAGCGAAGAAGATATAATAAAAAGATATGATAAAGAGTTAAAAGTGGTACCCAGCAACATGATCAAATATTTTAATGAAAACGTATTAAAACTTAATAATCTATATATAGCTGATTTAGATCACAACAACCTTGAATTTCTTCACATAAAAGGTTTATTAGATAATAATTTGATTAAGCCATTGTATTTAGGTTAAAATATTCTAAAAAACTATTTTTTAAGATGTGGTATATAAATATAAAAATATGAGCAACAGCATCGAAGGTAAATGTATTGATAGAGGTGTAAGACTAACTGATCAAAGAAAATTAATTGCTAAAATCATGTCCGAGTCTGATGACCATCCAGATGTAGATGAATTACATAAAAGAGTCAGCCAGCATGATGAAAAAATTAGTATTGCAACAGTTTACAGAACTGTAAAATTATTTGAAGAAGCTGGTATTGTATCCAAACATGACTTTAAAGGTAATAAATCAAGATATGAACAAACCTCTCAGGAGCATCACGATCACTTAATAGATATTAATACAGGTGAAATAATAGAATTTGTGAATGATGATATTGAAAAATTACAAAAAAAAGTTGCAGAAAAACTCGGGTACAAACTCGTAGATCATAGACTAGAATTATATGGTTCAAAAATTAAAAAATAAAAAAATTGTCTAAAAAAATATTTATCAAAACTCTTGGATGTCAAATGAATGAATATGATTCAAATCGTATTTACGATTTAACTTCAAATATCGGCTTTAATAAAACTAATATAAAAAAGGATGCCGATTGTTTCGTATTAAACACCTGTCACATTAGAGACAAAGCAACGGAAAAAGTTTATCATGAAATTGGAAGGGTAAAAAAAGAATTCAGAAACTTAAAAAAACCTTTAGTTATTGTTTCCGGATGTGTAGCGCAAGCTGAGTCAGAGGAAATGCTTAAAAGAGAAAAATATATTGATATGGTAATTGGACCACAATCTTATCATAAAATTCCTGATTTAATTTTAAATTACCAAAGAAAAGAAAAAAAAATTAACGAAACCCAATTTGATGTAATTAGAAAATTTGATGATCTTGAAAAGATCCCCAATACACAAAATACTATTTCTTCTTATTTAACGATTCAGGAAGGTTGTGATAAATTTTGTCATTTTTGTGTTGTTCCATATACTCGAGGTCCAGAATATTCAAGACCATTTAATCAGATTTTAAACGAAGCTAAAAATTTAGTTAGTAATGGGGTAAGAGAAATTATTTTGCTAGGCCAAAATGTTAATGCTTACAACTTTACTGAAAATAATAGAAATTTTAAACTTTCATCAATAATAAAATCATTAAATGATATGAGTGAATTAAAAAGAATAAGGTATATGACTTCTCACCCCAAAGATATGAGTGAAGATTTAATTAATTGTTATAAAGATTGTGAAAAACTAGTTCCAATATTGCATTTACCTGTTCAAAGTGGTTCTGATGTTATACTTAAGTCGATGAATAGAAAACACAACAAAAAAGATTATTTAAATATTATAGATAAAATAAAAAAAATTAACAAAAATGTCAAAATATCAAGCGATTTTATCATAGGCTACCCAGGGGAAACAGATAAAGATTTCAATGATACAATTGATCTTATAAAAGAAGTAGGTTTTGTTAATTCATATTCATATATTTTTAGCCCAAGACCTGGAACACCATCTTCACTTAAAGAATTAAATAATTTTAAAGAAAGCAAAGAAAGACTTAAAAAATTACAAAATATTTTGATAGAAATTCAAATAAAAGACAACCAAAACTATAAAGATAAATTTTGCGAAGTGTTAGTCGAAAATAAATTACATAATCAGGATAAGTATTTTGGTAGAACAAAATATATAAAACCTGTTATTTTTGAGGGAGGTAATTGTAAAATTGGAGATTTAATAACTGTAAAAATTAATTCGTATAACCAAAACAATCTATTTGGCTTATACACAAAAAGTAAAGTGAAGGCAGCTTAGTCAAGTGAATATTAATAAGTATAATAAAAATTATCAAGAAGTTTCAATAGTATACGGTGATGATAATTCAATAAATATTAATATATTTAATAATAAAATTTTAATGGAAGTAGTGGGATCATTTGATAAAAATCTTAAAGAGTTGGAAAAGCTTAGTGGTTCAAAAATTCATTTTAGAGGCAGCACAATAGTCATTAAAGGAAACAAAAATGAAAATGAGAAAGTTAAGGATGCAATTCAATATTTGATAGATCGCTTTAGATCTGTACAAAAAGTTGATAATAATGATGTTATTACTTCTTTAAATACAGACATGATAAAAGATTCAAAAAATGAAAGAACCGTCCAGTCTTTAGATGAGGTTATAAAAACTCCAAAAAGATCAGTAATACCAAGATCACAAAAGCAAAAGGAATACGTAAGATCGCTTAAAACAAATAAAATTATAATGTCTTTGGGGCCAGCGGGTACAGGAAAAACTTATCTTGCTGTCGCGGTAGCTTTAACAATGTTATTAGATAAAAAAGTGGAGAGAATAATACTATCAAGACCAGCTGTTGAGGCTGGAGAAAAGTTAGGTTTTTTACCAGGAGATTTAAAAGAAAAAATAGATCCATATTTAAGACCATTGTACGACTCACTCCACGATTTATTTGACTACGAAAAAATTCAAAGGAAAATTGAAACGGGAGAAATTGAAATAGCTCCATTAGCTTTTATGAGAGGAAGAACACTAAAAAATTCATTCGCTATTCTTGATGAAGCTCAAAATGCTACAGAAACACAAATTAAAATGTTTTTAACAAGGATAGGAGAAAATTCAAGATTAGTAGTAAATGGAGATCCTTCACAAATTGATCTACCAAACAAGAAACAATCAGGTCTAATCGGAGCACAAAAAGTATTAAAAGGAATTAAAGAAATCTCTATTATAAATTTTGATCATAACGATGTAATAAGACATCCTCTAGTTACTAAAATTGTAGAAGCCTATCAAAAGAATTATGATAAAAATTAATGTAGAGATAAATAGTAAATTTTGGAAAAAAAAAATCAAAAACCCAAAAAGATACTTTAATAAAAAGTTAATAAAAATTTCAGAAAACCTTAAAGCTTTTAAAAAAAAAGAAGTAATATTTACTATTTTATTAACGAACTCAGCAAATATGAAAAAGCTTAATAAAAAATTTAGAAAAATTAATAAACCTACTGATGTTTTGTCATTCCCTTTTTTTAATGAGAAAAATTTAAAGGTATTGAAAGAAAATTTTTTTTATATAGGAGATATTGCTGTGTCTTATGAAATCATAAATTCAAGAGCAAATAAAAATAATTTTTTTTTAGAATTTGATAAAGCTTGGATTCATGGTTTTTTACACTTAATTGGTTACGACCACATAAAAAATAAAGACTATTTTAAAATGAACAAAGTCGAAAAAAGGATCTTAAGTTTAATTTGAGAAAGTTATTAAATAGTAAAGTTTTTGTAGTATTTCTTGTCCCATTTTTAGTGGGTGGATTAACAACATTAAGCTTCTCTCCATATAATTTGACATTTGTAAATTTTTTTACATTCTCAACTTTGTTACTTTTAATTTCTTTAGTTAAAAAAAAAACACAATCGACTTACATTAAAAAAAAATCAAATAGATATTTTTTTTATTTGGGTTGCTCTTTTGGCTTTGGATTTTTTCTTTTTGGAAATTATTGGATTTCTATTTCTTTAACTCACGACGAATCTTTTAAAAGCTTAATACCCTTTTCAGTTATATTAATACCACTATTTTTATCTTTGTTTTTTGGTTCATCAATTTTGATTGTAGGTAGGTATTGTGAAAATAAATTATATTTTATATTATTATTTTCTTTAGTTTTCTCAATATTTGAGTTTTTAAGAGGTAGTATATTGACTGGTTTTCCTTGGAACTTGATATCATATTCATGGTCTTGGTCTTTAGAAACCATACAAATTTTGTCCCTAATAGGCTCTTATTCGTTAAGTCTAATTTCAGTAACTTTTTTTTCTATTCCATTTCTCTTTTTTCAAAACAGTAAATTAAAAAAAAATTATTTAATTTTTATAGTTTTTATATCTATTTTTACTAGCAATTTTTTCTACGGATTAAATAAAATCAACAGTGGCAGTTATGAGTTTGAAGAAAATATTAGTGTCAAGATAGTTTCACCTAATTTTACACTCAAAGACTATAATAGTAGTAACGAAATTGACCAGTTGAAAAGATTAATTAAAATTAGCGATCCTGAAAAAAATAAAAAAACACTATTTGT
>Ga0114997_10005036_pt1 | contig 10163 bp, 9 predicted proteins | sample ArcticOcean_MG_C_2_FD_87045 | JGI IMG/M metagenome (GOLD analysis project Ga0114997, IMG submission 87045) | Marine microbial communities from western Arctic Ocean - ArcticOcean_MG_CB4_136 | ecosystem: Environmental > Aquatic > Marine > Oceanic | place: Arctic Ocean: Canada Basin | collected... | reverse complement strand
ACAGCCTGCGGACCCTTTAAACCCAATAATTCCGGATAACGCTTGGATCCTCCGTATTACCGCGGCTGCTGGCACGGAGTTAGCCGATCCTTATTCTTACAGTACCGTCAACTTTCCACACGTGGAAAGATTTCTTCCTGCATAAAAGAAGTTTACGACCCATAGGGCCTTCTTCCTTCACGCGGCATGGCTGGATCAGAGTTGCCTCCATTGTCCAATATTCCTTACTGCTGCCTTCCGTAGAAGTCTGGTCCGTGTCTCAGTACCAGTGTGGGGGGTCTCCCTCTCAGGACCCCTATCTATCGGAGCTTAGGTGAGCCGTTACCTCACCTACAAGCTAATAGAACGCATGCCCATCTTTTACCGCCGGAGCTTTTCTTTTAGACTCATGAGAGTCTTAAAGTGTATAGAGCATTAATCAAAATTTCTCTTGGCTATTCTCTAGTAAAAGGTAAGTTGCATACGCGTTACGCACCCGTTCGCCGGTCGCCATCAAATTACAAGTAATTTATGCTGCCCCTCGACTTGCATGTATGAAGCCTGCCGCTAGCGTTCATCCTGAGCCAGGATCAAACTCTTCGTTGTAGTATTTTTATAAATTATACGACTTGAATTGACTTAGTTTCAAAATGTTTTGGTTTGCTAGTTTGTATCTTAATTGATACGCGCTGTCATAATCTAATATTTTCAATGAACTAACAAAAAGAAATTGACTAACAATAAATCTTTTTGCGGCTGCAAATATAAAATCTTTTTTATTGTAATTAAACATATTTGAGATTTTATTTTTATTTTTTTTACGAAGGTAAATTTAAAAAAAGTTTAAGTGTTATAAGTCAAGTATATATAATACTTATCAACAGTTTTATCATGCTAATTTTTATCCCTCCAAAACACATATAATGCATCTAAATCAAAATCAAGAGCATAATCTTGCTTTTCTAATGAACCATCTGAAAAAGATCGTTGAAGGATATCCTCAATAAGATAGTCTTCATAATCTTCAAAAGGCTCATATTTATCTTTCAATGATATTGAATAAAACGAAGCAGCAGTATTATATAAAAGAGCTCTAAACTTATTTCTATAATCAGACACTATTCTATGTGCAGTAAGACCAGTTTGTCTATTTAAAAGTTTAACTAAAATTCTTCCTTGAGATCTAGATAACTTTCTTAATTCATCAGAGAATTCATCATAAACAAATTTTTCTAATTTTTTTAGATATAATCTTTTTTGTCTTTTAGAGTTTATTGAGTCAACTCTAGAATCTATTCTATTCATTCTTTCTGACGCCAACTTTGCATAAGAATACACCTTTTTAACTCTATATCTTAATATTACATATCTTTTTATTTCATCGTCATTTTCAAAACTCAGAGGCTGATAAACAGTTACCTCATCCAACATAAATGTATTAGATGGAATTGAGTCTCCTGGAAATAGAAAACCAAGCTCCTCAAAGTTGTCTTGACAAAATAAATTATTTGACAAAAGAATAAGTAATAGAAATAAATGACATTTCATAGAGCAAATTTAGTAAGATGTTTAGTAATAATTGTTAATTTTGCTTTTTAAAAAATTATGAAAATACTTAATTCAAAATCACTAAAATTTCTAGAAGAATATCTAAATAACGCTGCACCAACTGGTTACGAATCAGATGGTCAAAAAATTTGGATGAAATACTTAAAGCCTTATGTTGATGAATTTATAACAGATGATTATGGAACTGCAGTTGGAGTAATCAATCCAGACAAAAAATTTAAAGTTGTAATTGAAGGACATTCTGATGAAATTTCATGGTATGTAAACTATATTACTGATAAAGGTCTTATATATGTGATTAGAAATGGTGGAAGTGATCATCAAATCGCCCCTTCTAAATGGGTAAATATCCATACAAAGAAAGGAATTGTGAAAGGTGTATTTGGATGGCCTGCTATTCACGTAAGAGATCACTCTAAGGAAACTCCCCCTAAAATTGATAATATTTTTATTGATATAGGCGCTAAGGATAAAAAAGAAGTTGAAAAAATGGGAGTTCATGTAGGTTGTGTGATTACCTACCCAGATACTTTTCAAATAATCAATAAAGATAAGTTTGTATGCAGAGCAATTGACAATAGAGCTGGTGGATTTATGATAGCTGAAGTTGCTAGACTTTTAAAAGAAAATAAAGACAGTCTTCCTTTCTGTTTATATATCACTAACTCTGTTCAAGAAGAAATTGGACTGAGAGGTGCAGAAATGATTACCAATAGATTGAAACCAGATGTTGCCATAGTTACTGATGTTACTCATGACACTTCGACTCCAATGATTGATTCCAAGAAAGAAGGAGATACTCAATTAGGTAAAGGGCCAGTTATTTCTTACGCTCCTGCAATTCAAAATAATCTTAGAGAAAAGATTATTAGTACAGCAGAAAAAAATAAAATACCTTTTCAAAGAGAAGCAAGATCAAGATATACAGGAACTGATACTGATGCATTTGCTTACAGTAATGGAGGAGTGCCATCTGCACTTATCTCTCTTCCTTTAAGATATATGCACACTACTGTTGAAATGGTTCAAAAAGATGATGTAGAAAATGTTATTAAACTAATTTATGAAACTATAAAGAATATTAAAGCTAATGAAAGCTTTAGTTACTTTGACTGATAATAGCTTTATTAATATCCTTAATTAGCTCAGGACCTTTGTAGATAAATCCAGTATATAATTGTATTAGATCTGCACCTGCATTTAGCTTTTTGATTGCATCCTCTTTAGTCATTATCCCACCTACACCAATTATAGGGAAGTTCTTATCTAAATTTTTTCTAAGATATTTTATAATATCATTACTCTTTTCATTTAGCAATTGTCCACTTAAACCTCCAGTTTCATTTCTATGTTTTGACTTTACCATATCTCTTGAAATAGTTGTGTTTGTTGCTATGATACCGTCTATTTTAAGTTCAGAAACTAAGGAAATTATGTCATCGAGTTCATTTTTTTCAAGATCAGGAGAAATTTTTAATAACATCGGCTTTTTTGAAGACTTATTATTATTGTAATTAATTAGATTTTCAAGTAAAGGCTTTAATAGCTCTTTACTATGAAACTTTCTTAAGTTTTTTGTATTGGGGGAGCTTATGTTGATTGCAAAATAATCAACAGAATCATAAAGTCCATCAAGACATTTTAGATAATCTTTATGTCCATCTTTATTTTCAGTAAAAACATTCTTTCCAATATTAGCACCAATTATAACATCTCTTTTTTTCCTAAGATTTTTTTTGATTATTTCTAGACCTTTATTGTTAAATCCAAGCCTGTTAATTAAAGATTTATCCTCAATTAATCTAAATACTCTTTTTTTTGGGTTACCTGGCTGTGGTAAAGGTGTAACAGTTCCAATCTCTATGAAACCAAAACCAAAATTTGAGAACTCATTATAACATTCAGCATTTTTATCAAACCCTGCTGCTAAACCAACTGGATTTTTAAATCTTAAACCAAATAGATTTCTTTCTAGTGATTGATTATTAACAAGGAAAAAATAACGAAGTATATACTTTGAAAAAGGTAGTTTACTTAAAAGTTTAATTAATTTAACTGAAAATTCATGTATTAGCTCTGCATCAAAAAGGAAAAGAATTTTTCTTATTAAGCTATACATTAAGTTTTTAAATTAGATGAAAGCTCTAAAGAAATAGCAGATTTTTCAATTTTTAATTTTCCTGCCATAGTGTCAATGACACAAGTAGTATTCTTTTCATCAAATTCATTTATTCTTGCATGAACACCTGACTTAGTAATAATTCTATCTCCTTTTTTTAAATTTTTCAGGAAAGTTTTTTCTTTACTACCTCGTCTGATTGAGGGTATTACAATAAAGATTAAAAAAACAAATGCTAGAGCTAGAAGATAGGGAAATTGAGATTCCATTGTTAGTTATTTTTAGGTTCAACAAAAGCTTGTATTCTTAAGAGCTGCCCTCCATCTGGAGTATTAGCAGAAACTTTGATCATTTTTTGCTGTAAACTAGGTCTTCCATTAGTATCAAAATTTACCTCTATTTCACCATTTTCTCCAGGTTTAATAGGTATGTTTTTTGGATACTTAGGTACTGTACAACCACAACTACCGACAGCATCTACAATATATAAATCATTTTCACCAGTATTAGTAAATGAAAATATTGTTTTTGCTATTACACCTTCATTTACATTCCCAAAATCATGGAATATTTTATCAAAAGTAATTTCAGCATAACTTGGTTGAAGTTCAGAATTTGATTTACTATCAGCCTTGATCTTACTTGCTGCAGTTTCATTACATGAAAAAAGCAAAAGAGAAAGACTCATAATCATAAAAATATTTCTATTAAATGTCATAATTATTTATTTTTTTCAAAATTACTAAAATTTACGAAATAAGTCCTCGTCCTGTTTTAACAATCAGTCCTTTCTCCGTTAAATCTTTTATTAGTTTATCAATAACACCGTTTATAAACTTACCAGAACTAGGAGAAGAAAATTCTTTTGCAATCTCTATATATTCATTAATGGTAACTTTTGGAGGAATTGAAGGGAAGTATAAAAGTTCAGCAATAGATGTTAATAGAATAGCATAATCAATCTTTGCAATCCTTTCGGAATCCCAATTTGGAGTTCTTCCTATTAAATGATTTTTTAACTCTTCATTATTAGTAAGTATGTTATTAAATAAATCTTGACCAAATTCTACCTCATCTTGATAATCAAAGAGTGATGGAAGATGGAATGAATTAATATTTTGAATGTCAATTTTTTCTATGCTTTTCAATATGAATGAATTGACATAAGGAAAGTCATTAACCCAGTTAATATTTTGATCTTCAAGAAATTCATAAAGCATATTAGAATCTGCAATAATGCCTGAATAGCTCTCTATGAAAAAACTTAATTTACTTTCATCGTCATCCTTATTTAATTCTAAATACTTTTTATTGAGTTCAATAAAATCAGATTGTAAATCCATTATATAATTTAAGTTTAAATCCCAATTGATTATGTGTTTTCTCTTGAAACTTTTTTGATTTAGCTTATTGAAGAAAAAGAAATAAGGGTTTTGAGATACAAATGAACATGAGAATTTTTTTGATTCAATATTATTGAAATGAATGTTGATTTCTTTAATAAAATCTATCATACAATACAATAGGTCAAGAGTTGTTGTTGAACTCTTGGTTATATAAGTTTTAAGTGTACTATGATCTAATAATTCAACAGAGTTTGAATATATTGATTGGATAACCTTCGTACGAATATGTCTTCTATTTAACATTTGTAAAGAACTCCGCCAAAACTAGTCAATTATAACATATAATTAAAATTAATTAGTACTTATAAAGTTTATATTTGTTTGACTCAATGAAAGAATTAAAGAGATTAAATAATTTCTTACTTAAATATAAAGGTAGACTGATACTAGGATTGATTATCACTGTAGTGTCCAGAGTTTTCTCATTAGTTACTCCAAGACTTGTAGGTGATTCAATGACTTCAATTGAGAATTACCTTAATATTCAGTCTGTTTCACCAGATGAATTGAAAGAAGTTCTTTTAATGAATATTATTTTTATAATTGGCGCATCTCTTATCTCAGGTTTTTTCACTTTTTTAATGAGGCAAACAATAATAAATGTTTCAAGATTTATAGAATTTGATGTTAAAAATCAGATTTTTTCTCATTATCAATCACTTGATCAGCTTTTTTACAAAAAAAATAGAACTGGTGACTTAATGAATAGAATTAGTGAGGATGTAAGTAAAGTTAGGATGTACTATGGGCCTGTTTTAATGTACGGAACAAACGCAATAATATTATTTATTGTGATTATTTCCTATATGTTTAGTGTGGCCCCTAAACTTACTATCTATAGCTTGATTCCACTTCCTATTTTATCAATCTTTATATATAAAATAAGTGATCTAATTAATAAAAAGAGTACTAAGGTTCAAGAAAGTTTATCTGATTTATCAACCTATTCACAAGAAAGTTTTAGTGGAATATCAGTTCTAAAATCATTTAACATTCAGGATCTGATATTCAATAAATTTGATAAATATGCTATTGAAAGTTTTAAGAATAATCTTAGCCTTGCAAAAATTCAGGCTTGGTTTTTTCCTATTATTTTATTCTTAATTGGGCTAAGTAATTTAATAGTAATATTTATAGGCGGGAAAGAATATATAGATGGGAATATTGAAATAGGTGTAGTAGCTGAATTCATAATTTATGTTAATATGTTAACCTGGCCTGTAACTCTTGTAGGATGGGTAACATCAATAATAAAACAAGCAGAAGCATCTCAAAAAAGAATTAATGAATTTCTTGATTCAAACACATCATTAGAAAACGGTACTTTAAAAATGAGTAAAAAACAGGCTAAGGATATTGTTTTTAAAAATGTTTCATTTGAATACGATCAAACTGGAATTAAGATTTTTAATTCTTTTAATTTAAAAATTGAAGAGGGGAAAACTCTAGGGATTGTTGGAAAGGTTGGATCTGGAAAAACATCAATATTAGATCTAATTTGTAGAATTTATGACCCCAGTAGTGGAGATATCTTTATTGGAGATAAAAATTTAAAATCTTTAGAATTGAACGAATTAAGAAAAAACATAAGTTATGTCACTCAAAATAACTTTTTATTTTCAGAAAGCATTCAAAAAAATATTGAGTTTGGAAACCCTAATGCTACAAAAGATGAAGTAAAACATGCCGCAATATTAGCTGAGATAGATTCTGAAATATTAAAATTTAAAAAAGGATATGAAACGATATTAGGTGAAAGAGGAGTAACATTATCTGGAGGTCAAGCTCAAAGACTCTCAATAGCAAGATCTTTTATAAAAGATTCTGAAATATTTTTATTTGATGATTGTTTTTCATCATTAGACTCTGATACTGAAGATAGAATTATCAAAAACTTAAATAACAATTTTAAGGATAAAACATTATTGATTGTTAGTCACAGAGTTTCATGTGTAAAAAATGCAGATAAAATAATCGTTTTAGAAAATGGTAGGATTATTCAAGATGGAACTCATAATGATTTAATTAATAATGAAGGCTTTTACAAGGATTTATACAGTAAACAAAACACTGAGATTAATAAAGAGATTTGATTATATTTGATTAAAATATAAATTATGGAAAACCAAAAAGATTACAATGTTGAAGAAATTTTCTCTAAGGCGTTAAGAGCCGGAAGAAGAACTTATTTTTTTGATGTAAGAGAAACAAAAGCTGGTGATTATTACCTTACTATAACAGAAAGTAAAAAATTTACGAATGAAGATGGCACATTTTATTTTAAAAAACATAAGATTTATTTATATAAAGAGGATTTTGCTGAATTTAACTCTTCATTAAAAGAAACTTGTGATTTTATCATTGAAAATAAGGGTGAAGAAGTAATTAGTGAGAAACACGATAAAGATTTTGAATCAAAAAAAGAAAATAAAGAGATTGAAAAACCAAAAAATGAAGAACCTGAAATCGTAAAAGAAGAAGAAATTGTTGAAGAAATTGTTGAAGAAGAAAAAGATTTTGCAGATGTAGACTTTGAAGATGATGATGAATAAATATTAAAATAAAAACTCTACCATGAAAAAGCTACTATTTATACTAACTCCACTTTTTTGTTTGAATGCTCAAGTTCAGCTTGATTACTATTTAAATGACACTGCAAATTATAATCCTTCTATACCTACTCCTGAGAGTGTAATTGGTCATCAGGTTGGAGAATTTCATGTAAGCCATGATAATCTGAGTCATTATGTTCAAGAGCTTTCTAAAGCCTCTAAACGAGTAAAATTAGTTGAAAGAGGCAAAACATACGAAAATAGGACTTCATGGTTAATGATCATAACTAGTGAGTCTAACCATTCAAATCTTGAGAAAATTAGAGAAGAACATCTTAGATTATCAGACTCAAAAAATGAGGATATAGATGTGTCAAAAATGCCAATTGTTGTATATCAAGGTTTCTCAGTTCATGGAGATGAACCAAGTGGGTCTAATGCAAGTTTATTATTAATGTATCACCTTCTAGCTAGTGATTCTAATGAAACAGAGCAACTTCTTGAAAATACTATAATCCTTTTAGATCCAAGTTTTAACCCAGATGGACTTCAAAGATTTTCTCAGTGGGCAAATATGAATAAGAATCAAAGCTTAAATCCTGATCCTAGTGATCGTGAGTATAATCAATACTGGCCTAGAGGAAGAACAAATCATTATTGGTTTGATTTAAATAGAGATATGCTTCCAAATCAACTACCTGAAACTAATGCTAAAATAGAGACATTTACTAATTGGATGCCTAATATTCTTACTGATCATCATGAGATGGGAACAAACTCATCTTTCTTTTTTCAACCCGGTGTTCCTGAAAGAAAGAATCCTTTAATATCTGATTTAAATCAAGCTCTTACAAAAGAGATCGGTACTTACCATGAGGATGCTTTAAATAAAATTGGATCTCTTTATTATTCTGAGGAAAGTTATGATGATTTTTTCTTTGGAAAAGCATCTACTTATCCTGATGCTAATGGAAGTATTGGAATATTGTTTGAACAAGGAAGCTCAAGAGGTCATATTCAAGAAAGCACAAACGGAATATTAACCTTTCCTTTTACAATTAGAAATCAATTAACTGCTGCTTTTTCAACTCTAAAGGCTGCCCAAAATATGAGAGTCAAACTACTTAATTATATGAAGGACTTTCATGACAATCAAGTAGAGTTAACTTCTAAATCAATCGAAAACATTGTCTTTGGTAAAAATAAAGATAAATCAACCGTATATCATCTTGCTGAGGTATTAAAAAGTCATAAAATTAAATTTAATACTATATCTGAAGATATTGAGTTAAATGGAACTGCATACTCAAAAAATAATAGCTATATAATTCCTCTTAATCAACCTAAGAGAACTTTAATTAGAGCAATGTTTGATACTCAAACCAGCTTTAAAGACAGTTTATTTTATGATGTTTCAGCATGGACTTTTCCACTAGCTTTTAATGTAAATTACAGTATGACGAATGGGTTAAGCAAATCTTCAGTAGAGAAAATTAAATCTAATGAAGTTGATGTATTAGAAAATATTAAAGGAAGCGTGGATAAAAAATCAGAATATGCATACATCTTTGAGCCACATGATTATTATGCTCAAGCGGCAGTTTATGAACTAATAAAAAAAGGCTTGAGAGTTAAAACAGCAACAAGAACATTTGCTGTTAATGGTGAAAAGTTTGACTTTGGTACCTATATGATATCTGTTCAAAACCAATCTCTTAATTCACAAGAAATATATAATCTTTTAGTTGAGGTGTCATCAAAAACTGGTATAAATGTTAAATCTCAATCAACTGGTATAACCGAGGGTATTGACTTAGGATCAAATAACTTTGAAATTGTGAAAGAACCTAAGATTGGACTTATTGTAGGTGAGGGAGTAAGGAGTTACGATGCTGGAGAGATATGGCATCTTCTTGATACTAGGTTTAATATTCCAATCACTAAATTAGACGTTGGTGACCTTGGCTATATAGATCTAAGTAGATATACTCATATAATCCTTCCAGATTACAGTGAGGGTTCTCAATATCAATCAACTGGGGGGGGGATTAATAAAAAACAAATTAATGATTATATAAAAGATGGAGGAAATCTAATCGCATACAGGAACTCTGTTAAATGGGTTTCATCAAATTTATCTGAAATAGACTTTCACACAAATGATATAAATGCTGACAATGTTACTTTTTCAGAAAGGCAAAATTTCTTTGGAGCACAACAAACTGGTGGAGCAATTTTTAATTCAATAATTGATAAAAGTCATCCAGTTAACTATGGTATCGAGTCAAATTCTCTACCATTGTTTAGAAACTCTAATGTTTATATGACTAAAAGTGAGCAAAGCTTTAACAATCCTATAGTATATAGTCCTAACCCTCTTATGAGTGGGTATATTTCTGAAGAAAATCTATCACTATTAAAAAAATCTACACCATTCAAAGTTATTAGGAGTGGTAAAGGAAAAATTTTATTAATGACTGATAATACTAATTTTAGAGCTTTTTGGTTTGGTACGAATAGAATTCTTTTAAATATGTT
>Ga0114997_10005033_pt1 | contig 10166 bp, 8 predicted proteins | sample ArcticOcean_MG_C_2_FD_87045 | JGI IMG/M metagenome (GOLD analysis project Ga0114997, IMG submission 87045) | Marine microbial communities from western Arctic Ocean - ArcticOcean_MG_CB4_136 | ecosystem: Environmental > Aquatic > Marine > Oceanic | place: Arctic Ocean: Canada Basin | collected... | reverse complement strand
TAGTTTGTCTAGGAATACTAAATTGAGATTTAGTGAATGATTTTACTTTTGAATAAATATACTTTGTCGAGCAGCCAAAACCTGGTTTTACAGCTAAAACATATAATTTAATATTTTTTTTATATTTTTTTATTTTGCCACTTGAAGATAAAATAGTATTATTTGGTTTGATACCCAAAATTACATCAGATCCAATTTGACTTGTAAGTTTTATTAACTCTCTTTTTTTTAACTTAAGTACTTTTTTATTAATAAAAAAGTTAATTAAAGCTGCAGCGTTCATTGAGCCACCACCCATACCTGCTTTCTGAGGGATACATTTGATAACATCTATTTTGAATTTTTTATTATTTAAAAATTTTTTCTGGTCTAATAATTTCATTAAAGTTGTAACTGTATTTATCTTATTAATATTTTTAGAAAATTGTCCACTGAAAGATATTTTATGATGTTTTTTTTTAATTTGCTTTATGTAAATTAAATCGTGTAAATCAATAAAAGAAATGATACTTTCTACTTTATGTAGTTTAGTTTTTTTTCCTGTTACATTTAATGCTAGATTTATTTTAGCATGAGACTTAATCTTGAAATTCTTCATAAACTAAGATTTTTGCAAGCCTTCAATTAATTTATTTCTGATATTCTTTTTCAACTCATTTTCAGTTTCTTCCAAATTCAATACACTTTCCCAAAAGTATCTTGCTTGAATTCTTCTGTTTAGTTTCCAAAGGATATCACCGTAATGATCGTTTACAGTTGGATCTTCCGGCATTAGCTCAACAGCTTTTCTTAAAAAATTTTCAGCCTTCATGTAATCGTCAATCAAATAATAAGCCCATCCGATTGAATCAATTATATAAGGATCGTTATTTTTTTCAGAATAAGCTTTTTCAAGCATTTGAAGTGCCAAATCTATTTTATGATCTCTTTCTAACCACGAATAAGCTAAATAATTTAAAACATATGCATCATCTGGATTAATATCTAAAGATTTTAACAAGTCCTTATCTGAATTTTTATAGTCACCTAATCGCTCATAACTACTGCCTCTTCTATATAAAATCTCAGCATATAGTTTAGAGTTAGTATTAATCTTTGATAAAATTTTATCATAATATTTTATGGCTTCTTTATAATTTTCTGCATTTTTATTAAAATTAGCAATATCAAAAATTATTTTTATGGATGGATTTTTAATCTTTTTAAACCTTGGTTGAATAAAATTAATTGATTCCTCCGTATTTTCTTGTTGATAAATTATTTGAGCTTTTTTTTTTAACTTAAACCAATAATAAAAATCATCTTTTTCTTTAAAAGATTCTAAAATTTTTAAAGTTTTTTTATAATTTTTATTTAAATAATAATTTTCTGCTAATAAAGATAAATTGAATTTGAATTTTGGGTTTAAATAATTTGATAAATTCAAATAGAAATTTGATTTTTTATAATTTTCTTGTGAAGAATGAAGATTGGCAACTAAAAAAAATAGTTCACTTACTACGTCATTTGGATTTTTACATGAAAAAACTTTTTTAAATTCTTTTAACTTTTTATTCTCAATCCATTTTTTTCCTTGTGAAATGAGCAAAGATGAATCTAAATAGTCTAAATTATCTGTTATTTCTTTTGCCTTACCATACATATCTTTTTCTATTAAATAATTTATATAAAAAAATTTATATCTTGAGTAATTATCTTCATTTTCAGTATTAATTATTTTATCAAAATAAGTATCTGTATTTTTATCATTTAAGTAACATCTTTGAAAAGCCTCGTTAATAAATGAAAAGTCTCCAAAATCTTTTTTAGTATTTGGAATTTTATTTTCTTCAAAAACATATAAATACTGCTTCAATGCTTCAATAATTAATATTGAGATTTTATCATTTTCAATAAATGCGTAAGATTGTTGTAAATGGCTTTTACTCTTTTGATAATTTTTTTTCTTTAAGCTATCTACTGCCAGTATTAAGTGTGCCTCAAAAAAATTGGAATTATTTTCTGTTAAATTTAGTTTAATTTCATTAGTAGCACGCTGAATTTTGCCCTCTAATACTAATGAATAAATATATCTTTTTAAATACGAATTATGCTGTTTAATTAAAGACTTTGACGATTGAAAAAATTTTAATGCCTCTGAATTATCTTTTTGATCATAAGCAACTATACCTGAAAAATAATTAGATAAATAACGTGAATTAATGTCGTTTAAAGTCTTATTTTTTGAGTATAATGGACTGTGATAGATTAATAATATTAAAGCAAATTTGAAAAACTTTATTAACATTAAGTCATTGTATGTCTAAAAAAGTAATAAATCAAAATACCAATTCTGATTTAGAATTAATAAATTCTTTTGGATTTAACTTTATTTTTGATAAAAATCCTATTAATCGATTAAAAGAACCTAGTGGTAATCTAAAAGCTAAGAATAGTATTGAGCAGATTGATAAAAAAAATCTACTCGCGGGATTAAAAGAACAAATCGAATCAATTGAAGATTGTAACTTAAAAAATAATTCTAAAAAATTAGTTTTGGGTGATGGAAATATTGATAGTCCTATCATGCTAGTTGGTGAGGCCCCTGGTATTGAGGAAGATAAGACTGGCCTGACGTTTATGGGGGGCAGTGGAGATCTTTTGAAAAAAATGCTAATGGCAATTAATATAAAAAAAGAAAATATTTATTCTACTTATGCTGTAAATTTTAGACCTCCAGAGGATAGAAAGCCAACCTCTGACGAGATTAAAAAATACTCCCAATTTCTTCAAAAACATATTTCGATCATAAACCCAAAAATAATAATTCTCATGGGCAGTACTGCAATGGAATCCTTGACTGGCTTAAATAATAAAATTTCTATCGAAAGAGGAAAATGGAAAGAAGTCATAGTACAAAATACAAGTTATGATATTATTATAACTTTTAATCCCTCATATCTTTTAAGAATTCCTGAAAACAAAAAATATTCGTGGGAAGACTTAAAAAAAATCAAACAAAAAATTACTGACCTTGGTCTTTATTCTTAATGAAAATTTTAGCTGGTGTTGACGAAGTAGGTAGAGGCAGTTTAATTGGTCCGGTTTATGCTGCAGCAGTTATATTAAATGAGTCTATTGATGAAAAATTATTAAAAGATTCTAAAAAATTATCTAAAAAGAAAAGAGAAGAGCTTTATTCTTATATTAAAAAAAATTCTATCTGGGCTATAGGTCAAGCGTCTATTAAGGAGATTGAAAAAATAAATATATTACACGCAAGCTTACTTGCAATGAAAAGGGCTATAATAAAACTTAAAAAAAAACCTTCTCTTGTTTTGATTGATGGCAACAAACTACCAAACCTTAAAAATTATAATTTAAAATATGTAATAAGAGGGGACGAAAAAATCTCTAGTATTTCTGCTGCCTCAATTATTGCAAAAGTTAGTAGGGACAGATTTATAACAACTCTTTCTAGTAAATTTCAAAATTATGGATGGGAAACTAACTCAGGCTATGGGACTAAAGAGCACTTAAATGCAATTAAGAAATTTGGTATCACAAAATATCACCGAAAAACATTCTCTCCTATTTCTAATCACAAATAAGTTTCACGTATAACAGCACAACATCTAGTTGTTTAAAAAAAATTGAACACAAATGGAATCAAATTAATTCAATCTCAAGTTGACCCTAGAATCTGTTTGGAGTCTAATTATTTTATACAAAAATGGAAAACAGTTTTAAAAATAAAATTATTAATGGTGATAGTCTCGAGGAACTAAAAAAAATTCCAAGTGAAACATTTGATCTCGTGTTTGCTGATCCACCATACAACCTTCAATTAAAAAATTCGCTAACACGACCTGATAGAAGCAAAGTAAGTGCTGTTAATGATAAATGGGACCAGTTTGAAAGTTTTAAAAAATATGATGAATTCACAATTGCATGGCTAAAAGAATGTAAAAGAATTTTAAAAAAGAATGGAGCTATATGGGTAATTGGAAGCTACCACAATATTTTTAGAGTAGGAACGGTTATACAAAACCTTGGCTTTTGGATTTTAAATGATGTTATTTGGAATAAAAAAAATCCAATGCCTAATTTCAGAGGAACAAGATTCACTAATGCCCATGAAACATTAATTTGGGCTTCTAAAAGTGAAAAATCTAAATACACTTTTAACTATCAATCATTAAAATGTTTAAATGACGATCTACAAATGAGATCAGATTGGAATTTAGCCATTTGTAATGGAGCTGAAAGACTTAAAAAAAATGGAAAAAAAGTTCATTCAACTCAAAAACCAGAGTCATTACTTCATAGAGTATTGTTGGCATCTTCAAATAAAAATGACTTAGTTTTAGATCCATTTTTAGGATCCGGAACTACAGCTACTGTTGCTAAAAAATTAGGTAGAAATTATTATGGCATAGAAAAAGAAAAAAATTACTTTAAAGCAGCAGAACAAAGATTAAAAAATACAAAAGTTATAGAAGATAATTTTTTAGATACACTAAAAAATAATAGATCTAAACCAAGAATACCTTTTGGGTCTCTAGTGGAGTTAGGAATTATCAAACCAGGAACTAGTATTTTTGATCAAAAGAAAAAAATTGTTGCTAAAATTATGGCAGATGGAAGCATAAAGCATAATCAGGCTGAAGGATCTATTCATAAGGTAGCAGCAACTATACTTGGCTCTGAAAGTTGTAATGGTTGGACTTATTGGTATTGCAATGTGAATGGCGTTAACGTTTCTATTGATAATTTAAGACAAAGATTAATTTCAGGTAGTTAATTTTTATAAATTTTACCTAAATAACTTTTAATAAATTTATTATTTTTAAATAAATACTTCATTAATAAATTTCTGATCGTTATCATCATTGAATTAGAGAGATGAAAAGCAAAATAATTTAATCTTGATTTTCTATCAATCATTTTTGTTCTCTTTATTCTTTCCTTATTAAATTGGTTATTTTCGTTTTCAAAGTTTTTATATAATTCGTGAGCAGCTTCTATTGATTGAGATGCGCCTTGCGCGAAGGTTGGTGGAAAGGCAAAAAAAGCATCTCCGATAAGAAAGGTATTCTTATTTTTGGGTAGAGATATTTCTGTGCTCACAAATATAGGGAAGCACTTAATATCTTTTAAATTTTCAATGATATTGCTATCTATTTGTTTTGATATTTCCAACAAAGCAGATGAAACAAACTCTTTACTATTATGCAAACTATAATCAGCTAATTCTATACTATTTAGACTTTTTCTTAGAATGGTTACAAAGTTAAACTGACCATTTTTATTAACTGGGTAAACTACTAAGTGCAAATTTGACCCTAAGTATAAAGATATATTATTGTGATCAATATTTTGAAGATCATTTTTATCAATAGTTCCTCTTACAGCAATGGAATTAAAATACTTTGGTTTGTTTTTTTTATTTAAAATTAATGACTTTGTTTGAGAAAATATTCCATCAGATATAATTAAATAATCGCATTCTATCGATGATTTGTCCTCAAAAATTACCTTAATAATTTCTGATATGTTTTGTACTTCAATAACTTTTTTATTATAATTTATTAAATTATTTGGAAGTTTTTTTTTTAAAAAGTCTATTAAAGTGAATCTTTGTAATGTTGTATACTTCGCCTCAAAATCATTAAAGGTCGATATATCTAAATCACATATTTTATCTTTATTTTTTAAGGAATAAAAATTCACCCTATTCGGAAAAAATTTTTCTTTTAAACTAACCTTTTGGAATCCAATTTTATTTAATAACTTAATACTATTAACAGAAAGCTGAATACCGTATCCTTTTTCTAAATTTATAGAATTATTCTTTTCATAAACAGATATTTCATAATTGGGTTTTTGTCTCAATAAACTAGCAATATACAAACCTGAAATTCCTCCACCTATTATTGCTACTTTTTTCATAAATTATGCTTAACCGAAGCAAATATCTTTTTAGTAAATGTTGGTATCATATAGTTTTCTAATTTTGTTTTTTTAATCCACAAGCCGTTTTTAAGTTTATTTTTAGTATTTAAAAAATCTATAAATATACTCATATTCATATTTGAAAGTTTAACATTCAGCATCTTGCGAGATTTTAATAGAGAGTCTGATTGGGTTATCTCTTTCATTGGAAAAATAAGTAAGTTTTTTAAAAATTTAAATTTATCATTTTTAATTAATAAGAGCTGATCATCATTTATATATAAAGTAGCAAGATAAAATTTATCTATAATTTTTTTATTTTTTTTCTTAATTTCAAAATCTTTTCTTTTAAAAGATAGACAATTTTTAGTTATTGGACACTTGTCACAGTAAGGGTTTTTTGGTTTGCATAATAATGCTCCTATTTCCATTAAAGCTTGAGCATAATCACTTGATCTAGATGTTTGACCAAAAATTTTTTTTTGTTTATGGAGGTTTTCTTTTTTTATCTCCTCTTCTTTTTTTAAATTTAAAATTCGCTTCAACACTCTCTCTATATTTCCATCTAAAGGAATAATCTGTTCATTAAATACAATGGCAGATATTGCACTTGCGGTGTATTCTCCAACTCCAGGAAGTTTTTTTAGTTCTTCAAAATTATTTGGAAGTCTTCCATTATAATTATTAACAACCATTTTTGCACTTTTTTTTAAATTTTTTGCTCTTGAGTAATAGCCTAGGCCCTGCCAATGTTTTAAAAGTTTGACTTCACTAACATTTGCAAGAGATTGAATATTTGGAATATTTTTCAAAAAATTATTAAAATATGGAATAACTGTTTTTACTTGAGTTTGTTGAAGCATAAATTCACTTACAAGGGTATAGTACTCTTTTTGCTTTGCTGAGCATCTACTTCTCCATGGAAGAGATCTTTTATTATTATCGTACCAATAAAGAATTTTTTTTGTTATCATTGCTTTAAACTAATATGTCTTACAAAAATAATATTAAGCAGAGAAATAGAAGCTTTCAAGGATTAAGATCTTTTAAAGATACTTTACCAACAAGTATAAAAAAAATTATTAAAAAAAAGGGTCATGTATTCTCCGAAACCTTGAGTAACTGGCGATACATAGTTGGAGATGGGCTTTTTCAAATTTGCTATCCCAAGTCTTTTAAAAATTCTAATAAGTTTGGAGTGAGCACTCTTCAGGTAATGGTAAAAAGAGGACATGAAATAGACTTAGACTACTCCAAGAAAGAAATTGTTGATAAAATGAATAGTTTTTTTGGATATGCTGCTGTTGAAAAGTTAAAATTTATTAGCTTTGATGATGCTCAAACCAAGTTTAAGAGAATAGAAAAAAATACTAATAATGTGACAAATAATAAATATACAGATAGAATTAAAAGTATTAAGAATGACAAAGTTAAAAAATCACTGTTAGAACTAACTAAATTATTTAAACTAAGATGAAAAAAATAACTTTATTATTATTTATTATAATTTTTGGCTTAAGCGCCAACTTATTTGCTGATAATAGTCAGAAGATTAAACGAATTTCTGAAGGCGTACAAAGTGCTAAGATAACAATAATTACTTACGAATCTCTAACATGCAGCCATTGTGCTGATTTTCATATAAATGTTTACCCCAATCTTAAGAAAGATTTTATAGATAAAGGTTTGGTTAAAATTGAATTTAGACATTTTCCATTAGATATTGCAGCATTCAATGCATCAAAAATTAGTCAATGTAACAATGACGGAAAATCAGATATTATGCAAAATCTATTTTATGGACAAAAAAAGTGGGCTAAGGGAAAAACACCAGAGGAAGCTACCAGAAACTTAAAAAAATTTTTAAAAGATGAGGGTGTTAAGATAAATTTTGAAAAATGTCTAAATGATAAAAATATAGAAGATTATGTTTTAAACGATAGAATTGAGGGCGTAAAAAAATTTGAAGTTAATGCTACTCCTACGATAATAATTAATGATAAAAAGTTCGATAAAGCTCTAAATTATAAAAATTTGAAAAAATATTTGGAAAAACTGATATAAGTTACTCCATGGAGTTTAAAAAAATCCAGCTTAATGGATTTAAATCATTTGCTGAAAAAACCAATTTTTTAATTGAGGAAGGTCTAACTGGTATAGTTGGTCCTAATGGTTGTGGTAAATCCAATATTGTAGAATCGCTCAGATGGGTAATGGGGGAAACCTCGGCAAAAAGTATGCGTGGATCAGGAATGGAGGATGTTATTTTTTCTGGAACATCCAATAAGGCTTCTAAGAATATTGCGGAAGTTTCGGTTAGTGTAACAAATGAGAATCACGATGGTCCAATCCAATACAAAGATTTAGACCAAATTGAAGTTAAAAGAAAAATTGAAAAAGATAAAGGTTCTAAGTTTTATATTAACAGTAAAGAGGTAAGAGCAAGAGATGCTCAAATGTTTTTTGCAGACCTGTCGACTGGTGCCCATTCACCTTCGATGATAAGTCAAGGGCGTATAGGTGCCCTGGTAACTGCAAAGCCTACAGATAGAAGGGCAATTTTAGAAGAGGCAGCAAATATCTCTGGTCTACATGTTAGGAGGCATGAAGCGGAACTTAGATTAAATGCAGCAGAAACTAATTTAAAAAGAGCTGACGAGTTAAGAAGACAACAAGAAAAACAGTTAGCAAACCTTCAAAAACAAGCTGAAGAAGCTACAAAATATAAACTTATATCTGAAGAAATAAAAAAGATTGAAGCGGGATTATTTTATTTAAAATTAATAGATATTGATATGGAAATTAAATTAGAAAATCAGATTAATTCAGAGGCAGAGGGAGAGGTAAACGGATTTAATCAACAAATTTCTCAATTTGAAAATCTAATTAAAACAGAAACAGATAAAGTTTCACCTTTGAGAGAAAAAAATATTGAAAATCTTTCAAGAATTCAAAGAATGAACCTTGAACTACAAAGTCTGGATGAAGAGAATGTCAGAACTCAAGATGAAATAGAAAATATTAAAAGATCTTTAAAAACAATAGGGGAAGATATTGATAGAGAAAAAGGCATTATAATAGATGCAAATTCTAACGAAAAAAGATTAAAGGAAGAAAAAAGTGAATTAATAGAGATAGATTCTAAATATTTTGAAACTGAAAAATTGTCAAATGAAGATCTTGGAAAAGCTAAAAATGAACTCAAAGAAGAGCAGAGAGCTGTTGATGAAATTATTGATATCTTTGCAAATGGAAACATAAATATAAGCGTAGACCCAATCAAAATTGTTATTGCTACAATTGAAAAAGTTAAAGACTTAATAAATAACAATGAAATAAATCAAGCACTTACGTTGTTAGATAGGTCAAAAATTGAACTGTCTGATTTTTTGAACAGTGTAGTAAATGATGAAAGCAAAAATAAACTATCCGATATTAACGAAAAAAATAAAAATATAAAGCTACTACAAGAAAACTATGCTGATAGTTTTAGTAAAAACCAATCTATAAAAGAAGAGTCAATTAAAAGAAATGAAAGAATTAAGTCTATAGATATTGAAATGGAAAGCTGGAGAAGTTTACTTTCAAATTCTGAAAAAATGGTCAAAGAACTCAGTGAAAGAAAAAATAAATTATCTTCACAATTAAATGAACTTGATCAGCGACCAAAAATACAGGCTGAAAAAAAAGGACAAATAACTGAAGGCTTAAGAATTGCAGAAAAAGAAAAGATTGAAAATCAAATTATTATTGATGCAACAGATAAAAAGATTAATTCTTTAAGAATCGAATTAAATGATGTTCAAGAAAAATCTATACAAATAAGAGAGAGAAAAGCTAGTTCCGGAGCAACTATTGAGGGATTAAAAAAACGTAAAGATGACTTACTAGAAAGAGTTCAATCTGAACTTAACCTTATAGAAAATAATATTCTTGAAAATTCTGATTTATATGGTGTGGAAGAATTACCAGATTCAATTACTCAAGAAGAAACATTAGATGAAAAAAAGAGAGAAAGAGAAAAACTTGGTTCAGTTAATTTACGAGCAGATGAAGAAACTAATAAATATGAAATCGAAATTAAAAAAATGGAAAAAGATAGGGAAGATCTTGTTTCGGCAATTATTAAATTGAAAGAAAGTATTAAAGAGTTAAATCAAAGAGGAAGACAAAAACTTTTAGAGGCTTTTGAAAAAGTTAATAGAAAATTTAACGAAGTTTATACAAAGCTA
>Ga0114997_10005032_pt1 | contig 10166 bp, 7 predicted proteins | sample ArcticOcean_MG_C_2_FD_87045 | JGI IMG/M metagenome (GOLD analysis project Ga0114997, IMG submission 87045) | Marine microbial communities from western Arctic Ocean - ArcticOcean_MG_CB4_136 | ecosystem: Environmental > Aquatic > Marine > Oceanic | place: Arctic Ocean: Canada Basin | collected... | reverse complement strand
TATTAAAAAAAATAATTCAGAGTTAATTGAAGCTAAAAAAAAACAACTACCAACCTATAAAAGAGGTGAAATGTTAGCACATATAGTTTCGCTAACCAAAAATATTGTTGTGACTGGATCACATGGAAAAACAACCACAACTTCTTTGTTGGATGCAATATTTTCAAAAACAAAATTAGACCCAACAATCATTAATGGAGGTGTTCTTAATTCACTAAAAAACTCTGCTAAACTTGGAAAAAGTGATTGGTGCATTTTAGAAGCTGATGAATCTGATGGAAGTTTTGTTAATGTACCATCAACCTATTCAATAGTAACAAATATTGATAGAGAGCATATGGACTATTATAACTCGATAGATGATTTAAAAAAATTATTTATTAAATTTATTAATAAAGTTCCTTCATTTGGAAAATCATTTATTTGTATTGATGATAAACATAATAATGAATTAATTAAAGATATTAAGATAAAAAACTATTACACGTATGGAGTAAACACAAAATCACAATTTTATATTAAGAACATAAAACAGGTAAAGGAATTTTCAGAATTTGATTTATCAATAAAATTACCAGGAAAAAAAAATACGCTAATTAAAAAAATTAAGATTCCACTTTTAGGAATACATAATATCAGGAATTCTACAGCAGCAGCTGCTGTAGCTTCAACAATAGGTATACCTAAAGAAATTATCAAACAAGGATTAAAAGAATTTAAGGGTGTCCAAAGAAGATTTAATAAAATATTTACTTATCGTGAAACTAACTTTTATGATGATTATGCTCATCATCCAACAGAAATAAAGGAAGTATTAAATGGAGTGAGAGCTGTTTATAAAAAAGAAGAAATAATATGTGTCTTTCAACCTCATAGAATATCTAGATTAAAAGATTTAAAAAAAGAATTTAGCTTATCATTTAAAAAAGCAGATACTGTAATTTTGTGCCCAGTATATGCGGCAGGAGAAAAATTAAAACTAGGCTTTAATTATAGCAATTTTGCCAAAGATATTATCAAAAAATCTAAAGTTAATTTGTTTTTAGTCAATGACCAATATCAATTAGCAAAATTTGTTAAAAGTAATATTTATGGAAAAAAAATAGTAATTGGAATGGGAGCAGGCTCAATTTCAAGTTGGATGAGAGAATTGCCAAAATTAATATAATGGAATTACAAAAAATAAAAAAATTTTCTATAGATACAAATGCTAAAATAGATTTTGATTACAGTTTAAAAAAAAATAATTGGTTTAATATTGGAGGTAAAACAAAAGTTTTCTTTAAACCAGAGTCTCTTTCAAGTTTAATTGAATTTATAAAAAAATTTGGCAGTAAAGAAAAAATGTATATTATAGGTGCTGGTTCGAATACTCTTATTAGTGATAACATTTTTAATGGTGTTGTTATTAAATTGAGTAAAAATTTTTCTAATATTTCATTATTGCCTAATGGAATTATTGTTGCTGGTAGCGCCTGTGGTGATAAAAAATTATCAGAATTTGCCTGTGATAATGAAATTGGTGGTCTAGAATTTTTATCATGCATACCTGGAACTATTGGTGGTGGTTTAAGAATGAATGCCGGTTGTTTTAATAGAGAATTTAAGGACATATTAGTCTCAGTTCAAGCATTAGATAGACTTGGGAGGGTAATCACAATCCCTGCAAATAAAATTTTATTTGAATATAGGAATAATGACTTGTCTGACGATTTGATTTTTTTAAGTGCTTCTTTTAAAGGACAAAAAAAAGATAAAGATAAGATTGAAAAAGAAATGACAGAAATGAAGAAAGCTAAAGATCAAGTTCAACCCACTAAAATTAAAACAAGTGGAAGTACATTTAAAAATCCAGTTGCCCAAACTAAGAAAAAGGTTTGGGAATTAATAAGAGATTCTGTACCGTTAGACACTAGTTTTGGAGATGCAGAGATATCTGAAAAGCATTGTAATTTTTTTGTAAATAGTAACAACGCCAGTTTCAATGATATGAAAAAATTGATAGACTTTGTTTCTAACAGTGTTGAAAAAAAAACAGGAATAAAATTAGAAAAAGAAATAAAAATATTAGAATAAATATGATAAAAAAAGTATTAGTTCTCTGTGGTGGTATTTCAAAAGAGAGATTAATAAGTTTAGAAACGGGTAAAGAAGTAGCTAAAGAACTAAAAAAAAATAAATATAAAGTTATAATCAGTGAACCAGATAATAATTTACTAGTAAATATAAAATCAAAAAAACCAGATGTTATATTTAATGCTTTACATGGACAATTTGGTGAAGATGGTTACATTCAAACAATATTAGAGACTCAAAAGATTCCATATACACATTCGGGAGTAATTTCATCATCAATTGCAATGGATAAACTGATTTCAAAAAAAATATTTTTACAAAATAAAATATTGACACCAAAATATATTAAATTTGTATATAAAAAAGATACTAAAAATATTATCAAAAAAATTGAAAAAAAATTTAAATTTCCTGTTGTTATCAAACCTATAAATGAAGGCTCTAGTGTTAATGTTTATATATGTAATAAAAAAGATATACTAAAAAAAATAAAATTATTAAGTTTTTATAAAGAAATTTTAATTGAAGAATTCATTCCAGGAAGAGAAATTCAAGTTGCAATAATGGGCAAAAAAAAACTAGGAACAATAGAGTTAAAACCTAAAAGAAAATTTTATGATTATGAAGCGAAATATAATCCTAAAGCCAAAACAGAACATATAATTCCAGTAGATTTGAGTAAAAAAAATTTGAAAAAAATAACAGATATTGCACTTAAAGCTCATAGGAAAATTGGTTGTAGAGGTTTAACAAGATCTGATTTTAAATTTTATAATGGGAAATTTTATTTATTAGAAATTAATACTCAACCGGGAATGACAAAACTTTCTTTAGTTCCAGAAATTGCTAAATATGTAGGAATAAGTTTTATAAAATTGATTGAATGGACTTTAAAAGATGCATCAATCAACCGGTAAAAAAAACAAGATATTAGCATATTTAATATTTTTTGTTTTTTTATCTACAATTAGTCATAAATCAATTGAAAATCAAAAAATGTTTTCAATAACAATTGAATCAATTGATGTGATGGGACTTTCAGATTCTAAAAATTTAGAGATTAAGGAAAAGTTAAATAAATTATTATTTACAAATATTTTTTCTGTTAATAAAAATAGTATTAGAGAAGTAATATCTAATTATAATTCAGTAGAAAGTTATAGAGTACAAAAAATTTACCCCAAACATATTATAATAGAACTAGAGCCAGTGAAATTACTTGCACAAATACAAAATCAAAATTCTTATTTAATTGGTTCAAATGGCAAACTCATTATTAGAAAAGATATTAATGAAAAATTACCATTTTTTTTTGGAAAGTTTGACAGCCAGAAATTTTTAGAATTTAAAAAGGTTATAGATAAATCTAAATTTAGGTTCAGCAATTTTAAATCAGTATTTTATTACCCTTCTAACAGATGGGATATTTTGACAATTAATGACATTTTAATAAAACTACCCGAAAATGAACTATCTAAAACTTTAAAAGTTGCATATCAAATTATAAATGATGATCAATTTGTTAATAAAAAAATTCTAGATCTAAGAATTCCAAAACATGTAGTTATTACAAATGAATAATAAAAATTTTGATGTATATTTAGACTTAGGTTCTTCAAATATTAGAGCTGGTGCCTTCAGTAAAACTGAACCAGAAAATTCTTTTCAAATTACAAAAAGTTGTGTTTCAGATTTTACAATTAAAAATTTCAACTTATTAAATGCTGGGCCCACTATTGAAGAAATTATTTTAACATTAGAAAAAAAATCAAAAGAATATATTGATAAAATAGATCTCATGATCGATAGTCCTGAATTTTTTTCTGTTAGTCTTTCATTGTCTAAAAATTTTGATGGTTCTAAACTAAAAAAAGAAGACGTACAATTTTTAATTCAAGACGCAAAACAACAAATTTTAAGAAATTACCAAGATATTAAAATAATTCATATTATAGTTCAAAATTATAAAATTGACAAAATAGACTATGATTTTTTATCTACAGAAGTTGATTGTAACACATTGTGTGTAGATATTATCTTTATATGTTTACCAAAAAAAATTGTTGATGAATTAAAAAAATTATTCACTAAATTTAATGTTTTGATCAATCAAATTTCTTTTTCTAGTTATGCTAAGTCTTTAAGTTATAGAAATAATTTTACTATAGATGAAAATATAGCTTTTATTGATATGGGATTTAATAAAACATCAATTATTTATTATAATAAAAATATTATTAAATTTTTTAACATTATACCTGTTGGTGGTAATCATATCACTAAAGATATTTCAAAAATATTAAAAATAGACTTACTTAAAGCTGAAAAAGTTAAATTATACTTTGACAAAGATCAAAATTTTTTAAACAAAAATAAACTGTCTCTTGACTTAATACAAAATATAATCTTTGCTAGGGTTGAAGAAATTTTAGAATTATGTGACAAATCTATTAAATTGAATCAGGTCTCACATGGAATTGAACAATTTAAAATGGTTTTAATGGGTGAAGGCTCAAAAATATTAGATAATGAGTTTAAAGAAAAAATTTCTTTTTCGAAAGTTATTAATCTAATTGAAGAAACTAATTTGGGAATTTGTGAGTCTGCTGTCAAGGTAAGCCAAGGGATCAATAAACGTGAAGTTGTAGTGGTGCCAAAAAAACAATTAAAAACTGGCTTTTTTGAAAAAATTTTTCATTTTTTTAATTAATTTGGTATTTTCCCGTAACATTTCTTGTTTTTCTTATTTTTAACTAAAAAATTATAAGATTTGTCATGTCTGTTTTAAATCAAAAAACAATAAAAAAAAATATATTTTTAGAGGGTGTTGGCCTACATAGTGGAATAAATTCAAAAATTACCATTAAACCTGCAGAACCAAACACAGGAATAATTTTCAAAAGGATAGATATTATTAAAGACAACATGGTTTTGCCGGATGTGTTTAATGTTAGTAGTGCTAACTTTTGTACAACTATATCAAATGAATTTGGTGTAAGCGTTTCAACCATTGAACATTTGATGGGAGCATTTTACGGTATGGGAATTGATAATGCTCTTATTGAAATTGACAACCAAGAAGTACCAATTTTAGATGGATCGGCGAAAATATTTGTTGAGGCGATTGCTAATGTTGGAATAGAAATTAGCAATACGCCAATTAAAATTATAAAGATTGAAAAAAAAATTGAGTTTAAAGATGGAAAAAAAATAATTTCAATTGAACCTAATAAAATTAGCTTAGATATAGATTTTGAACTCAAGTACGAAAATGATCTTATAGGTAATCAAAGAAATTCTGTTAATGTTTATGAATCAGATTTAACAGAAATTTATAACTCTAGAACTTTTTGTCTTTTTGAAGATGTTGAAAAGTTAAAGTCTATGGGGCTAGCAAAAGGTGGAAGCCTTGAGAATGCAATTGTTGTTAAAGGAAAAACAGTTTTGAATAATAAAGGTCTTAGAAATAAAAAAGAATTTGTTAATCATAAAATTTTAGACTGTATGGGGGATCTTTATTTGACTGGATACAAAATAATAGGTAAAATTATATGTTCACAAGGTGGGCATAAACTCACAAATCAATTACTTAGAAAAGTTTTTGAAAATAAAGAAAATTTTTCAATAATAGAAATTAAAGAAAAAAGCTTGCCTCATGCCTTTATTAATAGAGGGCAATTAAAGTCTATCGCATAATTTTTTTTTGCTATATTAATAAAATAGTTCAATGAAATTTTTATATAAATTAGTATTATTATTAATTCTTTTTAATTTACAATCTTGTTCTAAAAACAAAGAAGAGATTTCTTTAATCAAAGAAGTGGATCAAGAGTTAGAAATGATAGCATCATATAAAGAAGCGATGAACAACTTAAATAGTGGTGACAGTTATTATGCAGCTAAAAAGTTTCTAGAGTCAGAACTATTATTTCCACAATCAGACTGGGCTCCTAAGTCAGCTTTGATGGCTGCATATTCTTATTATCTACAAGATTATTATTCAGAATCAATATTTAATTTAGAAAGATATATGGAAACTTATCCAAAAGATAAAAGAATGTCTTACGCATATTTTTTATTAGCAATGTGCTATTACGAAACAATTACTGATGAAAAAAAAGATTTAGAACCATTACTTATAGCAAAAAAAAACTTTGAATTTATAGTTCTTAATTATCCTAATACTGATTTTGCACTAGATTCAAATTTTAAACTTGGTTTAATTAATGATATTTTGGCTTCAAAAGAAATGTATTTAGGTAGACATTATATTAAAAAAGAAAAATGGATACCAGCTATCAATAGATTTAAAAATATTTTAGAAGAATATGACACAACTATTTATGCTGAAGAAGCCCTACATAGATTGGTTGAAGTACATTATCGTATAGGATTAATAAATGAGTCCAAAAAATATGCTAACTTACTTGGCTATAACTATCTATCAAGCGAATGGTATAAAAAATCTTATAAAATATTTAATAAAGAATACAAAAATCCAATGATTGTAAAAAACAAAAAAAAGAAGAAGGGTATTATTAAAAAATTTAAAAAACTTTTTGAATAATATGAAAGATAATTTAATTAAAAAAAATTATTTAAAAAAAATTAAATTAATACAAAAATATAATTTACATTATTATGATAAGGATAATCCATTAATACCTGATCAGGATTATGATTTACTAAAAAAAGATATAATCTATTTAGAGAAAAAATATAATTTTTTAAGAAATAAAAATTCACCAGCCGTAAATGTAGGCTTTAAACCCTCAAAAAATTTTATAAAAGTTAAGCACAAAGTACCAATGCTTTCATTGGGAAATGCCTTTAATGAGGAAGATTTGATTACTTTTGAAAAAAAAATATTAAGTTTTTTAAGTATGAATAGCTCAACTAATATTGAATATAGTGCAGAACCAAAAATAGATGGCATATCAGCCTCTTTGATTTATGAAAATGGAAAACTTATCAAAGGATTATCACGTGGAGATGGAAAAGAAGGTGAAGATATTACAAAAAATCTTAAAACAATAAAAGATATACCAATGTTGATCAGTATAAAAAATTTTCCACAAGCAATAGACATAAGAGGCGAAGTGTTTATTGAAAATAATGACTTTAAAAAAATAAATGAAAAATTTGCCAATCCTAGAAATGCTGCCTCTGGATCCTTAAGACAGAAGAATCCATTAGTTACAAGTAAAATTCCACTAAGATTTATTGCTTACACTCATGGATATGTAAATAATATGCAGATAGAAAACCAAACAGATTTTTTAAAGAATCTTAAATTGTGGGGATTCAAAACAAATCCGCTTAATAAAAAGATAACAAACGTAAAAAATCTAATTTTAAATCATAAAGATCTTGAAGGAAAAAGAAAGGAAATACCCTTTGATATAGATGGAGTTGTTTATAAAATTAATAGTTTTGATTTACAAAAAAGATTAGGTTTTGCTGCTAACGCACCAAGATGGGCTATAGCTCATAAGTTTTCAGCGAATAGCTCAGTCTCAGAGATATTAAATATAGAAATACAAGTAGGTAGAACCGGTGCACTCACTCCAGTTGCAAAAATAAAACCAGTTAACATTGGTGGGGTAATGGTTTCTAATGCAACTCTACACAATGAAGATGAAATAACTCGAAAAGATATAAGAATTGGAGACACTGTAACAGTTGAAAGAGCTGGAGATGTAATACCCCATGTAATTTCAGTTGATTTAAAAAAAAGAGACAAGAATTTTAAAAAATTTATTTTTCCATTAAATTGTCCTTCTTGTGGAAGCAAAACAATAAAAGATTTTAATGAAACAACCAAAAAACAAGATGCAGTAAGAAGATGTGTGAGCGAGGGATATGAGTGTGAAAAAATTGCCATAGAAAAAATAAAACACTTTGTTTCAAAAGAAGCTTTTAATATAGATGGATTAGGTAAAAAAATTGTAGAAAATTTTTGGAATTTAAAACTAATTAAATTGCCACAGGATATTTTTAATTTAAATTATAATGAAATCGAAAAATTAGAAGGATGGGGAAAATTATCAGTAACAAATTTAAAATTTTCAATAAATCAAAAAAAGAAAATTTCATTGGAGAGATTTATCTATTCATTAGGCATAAGACATATAGGGCAAGAAAATACCAAATTGATAGCTAGGCATTTAAAATCATCATTAAATTTTTTAAAATTATCTAAAAATAAAAATATTGATAACTTATCAAATATTGATGGAATCGGCCCAACACAGGTTCAATCAATTAAAAATTTTTTTTTAAACAAAACAAATTTAGATGTTTTGTTTGAATTGAATAAAAATCTTTCCATAGCGAATGTTATTCAAATTAATAATAATGGATCATTAAAAAATAAAACTTTTATGCTTACTGGAAAATTAAATGGAATTAGTCGAGCTGAAGCTAAATCTTTAATTGAACAAAATTCTGGCAAAATAATTAGTAACGTTAATAAGAAGCTTAATTATTTAATTACAGGTGAAAAACCAACGACTAAGAAAATTAACAACGCTAAAGAACTGGGTATTAAGCTAATAAATCAACAAGAGTTAGTTAAAATGCTAAATAAGACTAGCTAGCCATTTTCTTTCATTCAAATTTAAAAATTTAGAAAATGTTGTATAAATCTTTAAGTGATATTTAAATAAATAATCTTTTTCGCTTTTATCAAGTAAATTATAATTTATTAAATCTTTTTCTATAGGTGCCAAGGTTAAGTTTTCAAAATGTAGATTGTTTCTATTTTTTTTTATAAAAACTAGATTTTCTATTCTAATTCCGAAGTGACCTTTTTTATAATACCCTGGTTCATTACTTAAAATCATGCCCTCTTCGAGTTTAACTGAATTAAATCTAGATATTGATTGTGGTCCTTCATGGACATTTAAAAAGAAACCAACCCCATGCCCAGTTCCATGCGCATAATCTAAACCATCTTTTTTTAAAAACTTTCTAGCTCTAACATCAATTTTTTTTCCAATATTGTCTTTTTTTAAATCTGTTTTATATACAGCAATGTGACCTTTTAATACCTTGGTAAATATATCCTTAATAGATTTTTTGGGTTTAGAAAAACAGATAGTTCTAGTTACATCCGTTGTTCCAAAATTATATTGTCCACCAGAGTCACACAAAAATAAATCATTCTTATTAATAATCTTATTTGATTTTTTGGAAACCCTATAATGAACTATAGCTCCATTGGAACCAGCCCCGGCTATAGTGTCAAAACTTGGATATAGGTAATTATAATTTAATTTTCTAAATTTTTGTAACTTATTTTTTGCTTCAATTTCAGTTATTTTATTTTTATTAACATTTTTTATCCAATAAATGAATCTAGTTAGTGCCAAACCATCTTCAATATGTGCATTAATAGTATTTTTAATTTCGGTAGAATTTTTAATTGATTTTAATTTGTAGCAAGGATCTACTTCATCAATAATTCTAAAATTTGATTTAATAATTTTTTCGTTAAGAATTGAGCATGATAAAGCATCAATGATAAATTTATTGCCATTTAATTTTCCAATTAATTCTTCAAATTTTTTAGGATTTATAATCTGGTTTTTTTTAAATTTTTTTTCTTTAATAATTTTTGAAGCAATTTTTATATCAACAATTAAAAATATCTTATTATTTCTATCAATTAATAATCTCGAGTTTGGTATAGGACTAGTAGGACTATCATATCCTCTAATATTCATTAACCAGGCAACATTTTCAGGAGAACTTATAAAAAGATAATCTGCTTTTTTTAATTTTAATATATTTTGAATCTTATTTATTTTTGATTGATGGCTTTCACCTACTGACTTATTAGCCAAAGAATAAAATACTTTTCTTTTAGTGATTTTGTTTTTATGTATTTCATCCACTAAATTATTGATAATTGGTATTAATTTTAATGAATTTCCAAAGTTTAAATTAAGTGTTTTTTTAGTAAATAAACTAGGATCAAATCCTAATCTTAAATTTCTAATGACATTTTTTGGTAAAAACTTATGAATTTCAATTATTTTAAATTGATTAGCTGATTGTTGCTTAGCTTGGATTGTATATCTTCCGTC
>Ga0114997_10005031_pt1 | contig 10166 bp, 12 predicted proteins | sample ArcticOcean_MG_C_2_FD_87045 | JGI IMG/M metagenome (GOLD analysis project Ga0114997, IMG submission 87045) | Marine microbial communities from western Arctic Ocean - ArcticOcean_MG_CB4_136 | ecosystem: Environmental > Aquatic > Marine > Oceanic | place: Arctic Ocean: Canada Basin | collected... | reverse complement strand
TTAATAAATTTTTCTTTTTCTGTTTTATTATAAAAATATAGAAAAGTATCAAAGATATTAAATGTTGGAAATTTAGGAGCTCCTACATAACCACCTTTTACTGGATCTAAATAACTTATAATTTTATCTAAGATTGGTTCAAGTTCTTGGTTAACGACTGAATTTTTTTTAAGTTCTAAATTTTTAATTATTAATTTATCTTGATAAATAATTTTTTCTTTATTCTCTTGATAGGATAAGTTAATTTTTTTTAAGACTTCTTTAAATGAAGGTAAGCCATTTTGGCCTATTTTCGGAAAATATGTACCTCCCGTAAATGGTACTGCGTTCTCATCTAAAAACATTGTTAGTGGCCAACCTCCTCCTGCTTGATTAAAAAGTTGATATGAGCTCTGAAATACAAAATCTATATCCGGTCTTTCTTCTCTATCAACTTTAATATTAATAAAATATTCATTCATTAATTCCGCTGTTTCTAAATCTTCAAAACTTTCATGGGCCATTACATGACACCAATGGCAGCTTGCATATCCAATGCTCAATAAAATTGGTTTTTTTTTTATTTTAGCAACTTTTAAAATTTCTTTAGACCAACTCTGCCAATGTACAGGGTTATTTTTGTGTTGTTTTAAATAAGGGCTTGGATCTTTATCTAATTCATTTTTCATAAAATTTAAAAATATACTTTACTTTTTAAAGAATCTATTTTTAACCAAGTAGGAGATAAACAGAATAGTTATAAAACCAATTATTGGAATAAAAATTCCTGGTTCAGATAAAATAACTATATAATTGATCTTTTCATTTCCATCTATTAGATTGTTGATACCTTGTCCTAATGAACAAATAATAAAAGTTGTAGGCGTTAATCCAAAAAAAGTTGCGTAAACATAATTCTTAATTTTCATATTAAAAATCACTGGTAATACATTTTGTATAGGAAAAGGTATGCCCGCTCCTCCTACAAATCTAAATATTAAAAAGTAGATTAATTCATTTTTATTAAATAGATTTTTATAGTTTTCTATTTTTGTAGATAAATATTTCTTTATAAAATCAGAAAAATAACATTTGGCAAGAAGATATAATAGTCCACTTCCTAGAGTAAATGCAGCAATCGATAGAACTGTACCTATCCACTGGCCAAAAATAAACCCGGAGAGGATAGCAATCGGTGAACCAAAACCAAGTAGAAATATCCATAATGATGAAAATATAAAAAATAAGATAACAAAAGTTATTAAATTATTTTTTTTTAAGTCTATAAATATCTTAGCGTTATCCCTAATAAAGGTATAACTAGTTAAATCCCTAAAATCCAAATAGTTAAAAACCGCAAAAAGCAGTACTCCTAGGCAAAGGATATAAAAACTTGCTATTATTAGTTTTATATTTCTGTTCATTTCAAATATTAACTGTACATGAGTGGTATATTTAATTATATAACTTTAAATAATTATGAAAAGAACTTATCAACCCAGTAATTTAGTGAGAAAAAGAAGACATGGATTCAGGTCAAGAATGGCAACCAAAGGTGGCCGTAAATTGATTGCTAGAAGACGTGCTAAAGGTCGAACAAAAATATCCACATAAAAATTCATGGTAATGCTTATTAGTTTAAAAAAAAGCAACCACTTTAAATTAGCTTTGAAAGAAAAGCGGATTCATAGTGATTTTTTTTCAATTTTTGCTGCAAAAAATTTTATTCAACAAAAAAATAAAAATAATTTGATAATAAGCTTTGTCATGAAAAAAAAAATTGGTAATGCTGTTAAAAGAAACAAAATTAGAAGAAAACTAAAAGCAATTGTGATGAAATTATTAAAAATAAAGGGTGCAATTAATAAAGATTATACTTATATAGTTTTTGGTAAATCAAAAGCTTTTGAAGAAAAACATAATATTCTCCATACGGCTATGGTTAAATGTTTTAAAAAAATTAATTAAAAAATGTCTAAAATAATAATTTATCTATCCGTTTTAATTATAAAAATTTATAAATTTTTTATTTCTCCAATTATTGGAAGCAAATGTAGATACCTACCTACTTGCTCAGACTATTTTATTGATTCCCTAAAAATTCATGGCCTTAAAAGTGGACTGTATTTTGGAATTAAAAGAATTTTAAGTTGCCATCCTATAAAAATTTTGGGTGGTAATTCGGGCTTAGACTTTGTGCCAAAAAAAAGGATACTTACAAAAGGAAAAAATTAAATGGACAATAAAAATGTTTTTGTAGCGATAGCTTTATCTATGTCTGTTCTGCTTTTTTGGGGAGCTTTTTTTGAACAACCAAAACCAATAGATGAGAATATTTCTCTAGTTCAAACAAAAAAAAAAGTGGTGGGAGAAAATAATATTGCACCTAATATTAATCAAAATTTAAAAATAGAAACAATTTCAAGAAAAGAATCTGTTAACAAAGTAGAAAGAGTTGGGATAGAAAATAATAATATAATTGGATCAATTTCTTTACAAGGTGCATTGATTGATGATGTTTCTTTTAAAAACTATAAGCAAAATCTAAGGGACGATAATAATATTGAATTTTTAAATCCTAAAGAAACTGAAAATGGATTTTTTGTAGAAACAGGTTGGACTAGTATTGGAAATCAAATAAAAGTTCCTTCGTCTAATTCAATCTGGTCTGTAAAAGGAAACAAGTTTCTTTCTTTTAATAACCCTATTATTCTTCAATGGGACAATGAAGAAGGAATAGTTTTTCAAAAAAAAATTCAGATAGATGAAAAATATTTATTTACTATTTCTCAAATAGTTAAAAATAATACTAATAGTTCAATAGACTTATATCCTTACGCTCAGATTACTAGAAATAAAGTTCCTGATGATATACAGAATTTTTATATTTCCCATGAAGGTTTTATTGGTGTTTTTGATGAAGAACTTAAAGAAGATGATTACGACGATATAGAAGAAAAGAAAATAGTGAGAGAGGCTAATTCGGGTTGGCTGGGAATAACTGACAAATATTGGATGACCGCTATAGTTCCTAAAAAAGGAGAAAACTTTAAATCAACTTTTTTGTATAAAGATGCATTTAAAGCAAATTATATTTTAAATAACCCCACAACTGTCAATCCATCTTCTAGTGGTTCTAATGAAGTTAGATTATTTGTTGCAGCTAAAGAAGTAGAGACAATCGATGCATATGCTACTGATCAAAAAATAGATAAGTTGGATCTCGTAATAGACTGGGGATGGTTCTACTTTTTTACAAAACCTTTGTTTTTTATAATTGATTATTTATTTAAATTATCAGGCAATTTTGGAATAGCTATAGTTTTAATTACTTTAAGTATAAGAATGTTATTTTTTCCTTTGGCAAATTATTCTTTTAGGTCTATGGCTAAAATGAAGGCATTGCAGCCTGAAATGGTAAGACTAAAAGAAGTTCATAAAGAAGATAAAATGAAACTTCAGCAAGAAATGATGTCTCTTTATAAAAAAGAAAAAGTTAATCCTGCATCTGGATGCTTGCCGGTTTTAATACAGATTCCATTCTTCTTTGCTATTTATAAAATGTTATTTATTTCATTAGAAATGAGACATCAGCCATTTTTTGGATGGATTAAAGATCTATCTGCTCAAGATCCAACTTCTATTTTTAATGTTTTTGGTTTAATTCCTTGGGATCCTCCTAGTTTTCTTGTAATAGGAATATGGCCGATACTAATGGGTTTATCAATGTGGGTTCAACAAAAGTTAAATCCTGCGCCAACTGATCCCATTCAAGCTAAAATTTTTGCTTTTTTCCCAATCTTCTTAACTATAATTTTAGCTTCGTTCCCCTCCGGTCTAGTTGTTTATTGGACAGTTAATAATATTTTAACTATTGCTCAGCAATGGGTGATAATGAAAAAGACAAAGATTAAAACTAATTAGATGTCTGAAGTTAGATCTCTAAAGGAAATTAAAAAATTTTGGCCACAAAATGCTCCAGATATTGAGTATGTTTCAAAATATATTTCCAAATATAAAAATGAAAAAATAGTCATAAAATGCGGGGGCAACGTTTTAATTGATCCAAAACTATTTAATGACTTTATAGAAGATATTGTCATACTAAATAAATTAGGTTTAACAACTATTATTGTACACGGAGGGGGACCAAGAATAAAAAATAAACTTTCTGAATTGAATATTGAAACTAAGTTTATAAGAGGTCTAAGAGTAACTGATAAAAATATTATTAATGTAGTAGAAGATGTATTGATAGAATTTAATAAAGAAATTGTTGTCGCCCTAAATAATATGAATTGCAAAGCTCACTCTATAACAACCAAGCAAGATAATGTAATACATGTAAAGCCTGAAAGAGAAGAACTTGGATTTGTAGGCATGCCTGTAAAAATTGAAACTAATATTATAAATCTTATAACTGAAAATAAGGAAATTCCAGTTTTAGCTCCAATGGGATTAGATGAAAATAGTTTACCTTATAATATTAACGCGGATATAGCGGCAGGCGCAGTTGCAAAAGCTTTAAAGTCAAGAAGACTTCTCTTAATGACAAATGTAGAAGGTGTATATGACAAATATAAAAAATCAATATCAGAAATAACTTCTATCGAAGCAAATAAAATGATTGAGGAAGAAATAATAATTAGCGGAATGATTCCAAAAATAAATACTTGTATTGATGCTGTTAATAATGGAGTGAGAGGTGTGGTAATAATTGATGGAAGAAAACCACACTCTATCTTATATGAAATTTTTTCAGATCAAGGTGCCGGGACTCTAATAAGAAAATGATAGAATTAACTAAAATAAAATATTGGATATTTGATTTAGACAACACCTTGTATTCTGGTGACACTAAAGTTTTCGATCAAGTAGATAAGAAAATGTCAAAATTTATATCTGAAAAATTAAATGTGGATATTGAAGAGGCTAAAAAAATACAAAAGAGCTATTTTCATGAATACAACACAACTCTAAATGGTATGATCAAAAATCATAAGATTGATGCGAATGAATTTTTAGAATTTGTTCATGATGTAAATCTGGATTTTCTTAAAGCAGATAAACCGTTAGAACAAGAAATTACTAATTTGAGAGGAAAAAAATTTATATTTACCAACGGATCTAAAGCTCATGTAGCAAATGTGACAAAAAGAATTGGAATTGAAAAGCTTTTTGACGGAGTATTTGATATTGTAGAGTCTGATTTTATACCCAAGCCATCAATAGAACCTTATAAAAAAATTATAGAAAAATATAAAATTGAGCCACAATATAGTATATTTATTGAAGATATCGCAAGAAATTTAAAACCAGCGCATGAATTAGGTATGAAAACTGTTTGGATTAAAAATGATGAACCTTGGGCAGCTAAATTCTCAGACTCTGATTTTATTAATTATAAAACTGATAATCTTGCAAAATTTTTAAAGGAGATAAATGAGCTTAGATAAATTTGAAAAAATTATTAATGATTCTTTCGATAATAAAGAAAAAATAAACGTAGATTCAGATGCGTCAATAGTTAAGGCGATTAATGAAACTATTGAATTGGTTGACCAAGGAAAAATAAGAGTTGCTGAAAAAAAGGGTAACAAATGGATAGTCAACCAATGGATAAAAAAAGCTATCTTGTTAAGTTTTAAAGTAAATAAAATGCAAATATTACATGGTCCTTATACTTCTTGGTGGGATAAAGTTCCTGGCAAATCAGTCAATTGGACTGAAGAAGATTGGAAAAAAGCTGGGTACAGACATGTGCCAAATGGGGTTGTTAGAAAAGGTTCTTTCATTGCAAAGAATGCAGTTTTAATGCCTTGTTTTATTAATCTTGGTGCTTACGTTGATGAAGGTACAATGATAGATACATGGGCGTCTGTTGGTTCATGTGCACAAGTGGGGAAAAATTGTCATGTTTCCGGTGGAGCTGGAATTGGTGGAGTTCTTGAACCACTACAAGCTGAACCAGTTATCATTGAAGATAATTGTTTTATAGGTGCGCGTTCTGAAATAGCAGAAGGTGTACTTGTTGAGACTGGTGCTGTTATTTCTATGGGTGTTTATATTGGTGCATCAACTAAAATAGTTGATAGAATGACTGGAGAAATTACCTATGGTAAAGTTCCAGCTTATTCAGTGGTTGTGCCTGGAAGTTTACCTAACAAAAAAAATCTTGATGGGCCTTCACTATATTGTGCGGTCATTGTTAAAAAGGTTGATGAAAAAACAAGAAGTAAGACTTCTATTAATGATCTATTGAGAGATTGATGAAAAATATTGATGAAGTAAAACTATCAAAAGAACTTATTAGATTTCCAAGTATTACGCCTGCTGATGCTGGAGCAATAATATTTTTAAATAAAAAGCTTAAATCACTTGGATTTAAATGTAAAATTTTAGAATTCAAAGATAAAAATAGTGCACCTATAAAAAATCTTTATGCAAGATTAGGTGATAAGCAACCCAATATTTGCTACGCCGGTCATACAGATGTAGTCCCTCCAGGAAACTACAAGGATTGGACGGTTAATCCCTTTAAACCAATTATAAAAAATAATTACTTAATTGGCCGTGGCGCTAATGATATGAAAAGTTCAATTGCTTGCTTTATTTCTGCCGTCAGTAAATATTTAAAAAATAATTCTATAATAAATGGATCAATCAGTTTCTTAATTACAGGAGATGAAGAAGGTGTGGCAATTAATGGTACTAAAAAGGTGGTCGAGTATTTAAAAAAAAGGGGCGAAAAAATAAGTTTTTGTATAGTCGGTGAACCTACCAATCCAACAAAATTAGGTGAAATGATTAAAATAGGACGAAGAGGTAGTCTTTCGGGTACTATAGAGATTTCTGGCACCCAGGGACACGTAGCTTATCCTCATCTGTCTAATAATCCCATAAATACATTAATAGTTATTTGTCAAAAATTAAAGAAAACTAAATTTGATAAGGGTAATAAAAATTTTCAACCTTCAAACTTAGAATTTACAAGTATTACAGTAGATAATAAAGCTCATAATGTAATTCCCTCCAGGGCAAAATCTAATTTCAACATAAGATATAATAATATTCATACAGCAACATCTTTAAAAAAGAAAATTAATACAATTTTAAAGAATATTTGTAAAAAAAACAAATGTAGCTTTAAAGTTACTTATGAGGTTAGCGGAGATGCTTTTCTTACTAAACCAGAAAAAACAATTTATATGGCAAAGAAAATTATTAAAAAAATAACTGGAATTAATACAAAATTTTCAACAACTGGTGGAACTTCTGATGCGAGATTTATAAAAAAAATATCTCCATGTTTAGAATTTGGACTAGTAAATAAAACAATGCATAAAGTTGATGAGTGCGTCTCAATTGCAGATTTAAAAAAATTAACAAGAATTTATCACGATATCTTAGTAGAGTATTTTAAGTGAAGTTATATAAAATAAAAAAATCAAATATAGACAATAGAGGTCTGATTGCTGCTAAAAATATAAAAGCTGGAACTATAATTATTTATTATAAAGGAAAATTAATTACAAAAAATGAAACTGAACGAAATCCAAAATACGACAATGATAAAGCAATATATTTATTCAACCTTAATAGTAGATATGATTTAGATGGAGATTTTAGCTACAATGATGCGAGGTTAATTAATCATTCGTGCAGTCCAAATTGTGAAGTTGCGGGTAAAGGTCTTAAATTATGGATATTTGCATTGCAGGATATAAAAAAAGGTTGTGAATTATCTTATGACTACGGATTCGGTTATGACAAGGATTATAAAGATTATGTATGCAAATGTAGGGCAAAGAATTGTTGCGGTTATATTGTTCGAGAAGGATCTAGATGGCGAATAAAACAAAATGCAAAGTAAAAAAATATTTGATCCAATCATATTAATTCTATTAACAACTCTAGTTATCACCTCTTATATAATAGGTTTTGCTGTTAATGAAAATTCAACTGGTGGTGCAATTAATGACTCGGAGCACATTTGGTCAAATTTACAAATATTTTTAAATAACGATTTAAAGAGTGCTATTGTTCATGATAATTATTTTGATGGTAGATTGCCAATAGCTTATATTTTTCATAAATATTTTAACCCATTTGTTACAGATATTTATCATTATAGAGTAAGCGTGTTTGCTATTTCGTTTTTATTACCACTGGTATTTTTTATTGCTTTAAAAAGAAAGTTCTTAGATCAAAAAAATAGTATTTTTTTACTGGCTACTTTAATTATTTTTATAAATCCTTATTTTAGGTCATCCTCTTATTGGGGTTTACAAGAAAATTATGGTTTATTTTTTTTAATTACTTCTTTTTTAGCATTTGTGAATTACTATAAAAATAAAAGTATAAAAAATATTTTTTTTATTTGTGTGCTCAGTAGTTTAACTTTTTATTTTGACCAAAAATTATTAATAGTTCCACTTTTATGTTTTTTAAGCATTATATTTCAGGCTGGTAGAAATAAAGAAAAATTGTATGCTGTTTTTTTCTATTCAATTTTTTCCCTTCCTTTACTTTACTTAATCTATGTATGGGGTTCTATTCTTCATCCTGGAGCGCATAGTAGAATTCAATATTTTTCTCACGAAAATTTAGGATATGCTTTATCTATAATAGCTTTTTATGTTCTTCCATTTATTATTTTAAAAAAAAATATCACTCCAATTAAAGACTTTTTTTTAAATAAAATAAATATACTTTTATTATTAATCATTTTTTCTTACCTTTTAATTTTTTTTTCCCAATATGAAACAACTGAAAAGTATATATTTGGTAACGGTGTTTTTTACAAATTAGCAACGATTACTTTTAAATCTTTATTCTACCAAAAATTATTTTTAGTAATAACCATGTTTACTTCGTCTGTAATAATATTATATTACTTCTCTTCTACATACGATAGATCGATAATATTGTATTTTTTGATATTAAGCTGCGGTATAAATCCTATTTACCAAGAATACTTTGACCCTCTTATAATAATAATGATTTTTACTTTTTTTAAAGAAAAAATCAACTTTTCACAAAAAAGAATACTATTTATTTTTTCATATTTTTTATTATTTTATTTAGGAACATTGAATTATTATAATTAGAATGTGCTTTAAATTTTAATTCTTGCAGCAAGTCACAAACATTGTATATGGAATAAATTTTTGTATATAAATTTTATTAGAACAATTCTTAAAATATTTTTTAAACAGCTTTAAGTAGTTGTTTTTATTCCTTACATTTAAACCTCTATCTAACTTAACTAGTAATCTTGCAATCGGGTTTTAATTTTTTATTAAGATAGGATCTATCGTAATTAATTTACCTTCTTTTTTTTAAGATTTTTTTACATAATACTAGTAGCTGTTTTGACTCTTGATCACTTAAGTGATGAATTAAACCAGATAATAAAATTATGTCAAATTTAGGAAGTTTTTTTAATTCTTTTTTTGAAAATTTTTTACAAAATAATTTTGGCTTTTTATTTTTATATTTATTTTTTGCAAAATTAATATAACTTTCATTAATATCATACCCATAATAATTTATATTATCTAGGCTCTCTAGAATATCTGCGGGACCGCAGCCAACATCCAAAATGTTAATATATTTTTTTTTACATATTTTTTTACGATTACCTCATTAAAAGAAAGGCTAGACATTATTTTTTGAGATAATATATAGATAAAAGGATAAGATAATATTTTGTAAATAAAATTACTTTTTTGCATGTTTGAGTATTATTGAATATTGTGTTTCTTGTAAATATATTAAAGTTATCTGAAATGTTTAATCCTAAAATAAGTATAATATTACCAAACTATAACAGTCAAAAAACTCTAAAGGATACCGTTAAGTCTGTTATTGAGCAAACTTATCAAAACTGGGAAATTATTATAATTGACGATAGTTCAAATACTGAAACAAAAAATATTTTATCTGAGTATGAAAAAGATAAAAGATTTATTATAAAATATTTAAATAAAAATAAAGGTACGGCATTTTGCAGGAATTTAGCTCTTAGAAACTGCGTAGGAGAATATGTAGCTTTTCTAGATTCTGATGATATTTGGTCAAAAGAAAAACTAGAGAAGCAGATTAACTTCATGAACGAAAATAATTATTCGTTTACATATACGTATTATTCCACATTTAAATCTCAAAATAATAAAAAAATTATA
>Ga0114997_10005028_pt1 | contig 10170 bp, 8 predicted proteins | sample ArcticOcean_MG_C_2_FD_87045 | JGI IMG/M metagenome (GOLD analysis project Ga0114997, IMG submission 87045) | Marine microbial communities from western Arctic Ocean - ArcticOcean_MG_CB4_136 | ecosystem: Environmental > Aquatic > Marine > Oceanic | place: Arctic Ocean: Canada Basin | collected... | reverse complement strand
TATCATTATGAAAATGCTAAATTAAGAATTTTATGTCAAAATTGTAATTTAACTCGCGCAAAATCTAAAGTAAATAAACCCAATTAAAACAATTAAATTTGATAAATATAATTAGATTAATATTAAATCTGAACTAATAAAATGGATAATATCTTTCCAACCCCTCACGAACCTATCCAAGATATTTTCCGTATCTGTGGAAAATGTTCAAGATGTAAAATTAAATCCTCACACATGATTGATAATTTTAAAAAAACGAGAATTGATGTAAAAGAACATCAGAAATTATTTCCAGACGAATATATTTTAATCTGTTCTTCTGGAAAAGCTTTACCTGTATTTAGTCAAATGACGAGTAATAACCCCCCCACAAATTATATATCTAATTATGGAAGGCGGTTCTGTATTAATGATAATGGTCGCGGTTGCCATGGTCAAATACAAGAACTAACCGATATAAAATCACCATTGACGCAGGAATTTATAAATTATTATAATTCGGTTAATTTTATGACCGGTCAATGGCAGCATGAATTCAGGGATCAGGATTCCCTAAATATGATTTTAGAATATCAGAAAAATAGTGCCCAATTAAATATATCATATAAAATTGAACAAGATAAAAAAAGATTACAAGAAATTATGAAAGAATTACAGGAAAAAGAAACAGATATAGTAAAGCAAAACCAACAAATAAAGGATATCCAAAATGATCTTTTAATGAAAGACAAACTATTAAAAGAACAAAATTTAGAACTTGAAAATAGAATTGGGCAGCATAAAAAGAAAAGTTTAAAATTATTAGAAAGAGAGAATAAAGTTTCAGTAAAAGAATCCATTGAAACAATGCAAACTGAACTTTTGAATGTATCTATTTCAATATCACAACTTTTGGATGTTGTAAATGAACCAATATTGGAAGGCAGAATTCAACAGATAATAAATAAATTAAATGAAATAAAAAATACTAGTGGTGAAAATTTAGAACAACCCGTAATCGTTGCCACAGAAGTAGTTCCCCAAGCTAGTGCCCCCGAAGTCTGCCACGCCTTCCAGCGCGGCGAGTGCAGTCGCGGCGCCGACTGCCGCTTCGCCCACGAGGAGGTGTTGCCTTCGGTAAATGCTTCATTAACTTCTTTCCTTGGTGTCCGAAGCCCGGTAAAGAAAACTACTTTCTATTAAATTTGATACTAAATTAAAAGATAAAATAAACACCTTTGAACATTAAAGGGCCTATGTTAAAATATCAAATAATCCTTTACCGATTTTAAAATTAATATTTTGTGAATTCGTTTCTAACCACAATGATACTTTTTTTCTAATGTCTTCTTTTTCAACTAGTTTAATATTTTCTTCCATTAAAACTCTGTTTTTGTCTACTAATTCTTTCATAGATTTAAGTTCTTTAAGATCTCTGTAAAGTTTTAATTCATTCTCGAGTTGTATACGTGTTTCTACATTTCTTTTGTCAGAATCATGTCTGACCTTGATATATCTAATAATGTGTGCGGGGGTTTTAATCTCAATATATTTCGTAAATACACTCTCTACACTATTCAGTCCCATAGTCAATTCACCCTGTCTAGTGGGCTTCACGCTATGATTTTTCAGTATATCTGTAATATCTTTTAGAAATATTTCAGGAGTAATATTAGAATATCCACACCAACTAAACACCCCCCCCAGGTCCATAAGCGCTAACGTCATCTCCCGACCGACTTGCATCCACACATGTTCGGCAAACTCACTAGAATATGATACATAATTTTTACTCCCTAGCCAATGACAAGCGCCACCATCGTAAATTGATAAATTATAAGGTGTAAAGAGGTTCCGCAAATCCGAAATTAGTTTAATATATTCTTCGGTGTAATATAAATCTTCATCGGCATCGCCACCGAGGCACCCAACCTCCCATCCATTCCCGTCGGTTCGTGTAGGGTATTTATTAACAAAGTATTCAAACAGAGAATAATTTATTGGTTCCATTTAGTTTGTTTATCAAATAAATAAGTATTGATAATCAAATTTAAAACAATAAGTAGTAATAGTAATAGTATCATTTATGAAATATATAATGCCAGTAATGATATTTTATTCGGGAGTAAATATGATTTATACATTATCAATCGTAAGATATAATAGTTTACAAAATAATCAAAATATTTTAATGAAACAAATTAAATTTGATAAACATTAAAACAAGAATAATACTAAATAAACAATGACACTTTACGCGTGGTATTCTATTGATTCCTATAAGAGAGGAGAAAGAGAATATGTGTATTCTAATGAATACAATCAAGAAACTATCTGCTCAACGACAACCAATTCATTCGAATGCGAATACAAGTACAACAAAGAGTATGTCTTCTGTGGTGAAGTAACCGTCTACTTGAGAGAACTCTAAATATAAATCTTGTGTTCAGAACAGGTGTGTTCAATAGAATCTTTAAATCTCTGGCATAACTGATCCATAGGTTCAAATGAATTATAATTACATAAACAAACTCTCACCTGAGAACACACTTCACAATTACAATTATTACTTTTTATTTTTCTTGATATTTTAGGAGTCTCGTATTTTTCTTCTATTTGATCGAATTCTTCTTCTTCTCCTTCTTCTTCTTCCGAGTCACTACCTAATATATCCTCTGCTTTACTCATACATTCTTCTATTTCTTCTTGTTTCATAGGAACCATTAAGCGATAGACTAGACCACAAATGATATCGTACCCGGTTAACTCTTTTTCTTCTGAAGAATGTTCGCAGAGTATTTTAGAAATTTTAACAGCAGAGTTCATTTGAGCCAAGTACACTTTCATCATGTCATAAAAAAGTTGGTTGCCTTCTTCGTCCATACTATATGATATAGTATAGTGTTTTGGGTTTAAATAAAATTTGATAATGTAATAATAGAGAAATTATACATTATTAAATGAGAAAAAATTTATATTCCGAAGATAGAAACGATTCGGACGAATTCTTTTATAATTCTGGACGCGACGAAGTTAAAACCAAATTAGAAGAATCTGGATTATATGGAACAGAAATACCCGAATTAAAGCCAGCCTCAAAATATGACGACGAAGTAAAAGTGACAGATACGTGGATCGCCGAAACTCCTATACAGGTTAGAGTTCAATTTATTGAAAATAAAAAAAATACAGATTACTATCCCACTCTTAGATATGAAAGGGATCATGGCTATAAGAAGACGGAGGTAGAGAAGTTAATAAAAATGTATAAAAACGAACAAATTCCACATTTAATATGGATGATGGTTGACCGAAACGAAAATGTATTAATAAAACTAATAATTGTAAATTTGGAGAAAATAATTAGTAAAAGGGAAGCAAAACTAGAGTTAAATATAAATTATAGATTAACAGATGATTATCTCGAAAAGAAGAATATCGACGGTCAAACTAGTTTCCTTGTTTTAGATAATACAGAAGATTATTTATATTCATATGCTAGAGAGAATTAATTCTCTTTCCGTTTCACTTAATTTAAAATAATCATAAATATCTTCATATTGGGGATTCTGTCTATATAACCAATTCATAATACGACCATTATTATATTGAGAAGTAGCACAAATTGAAAACATAAATTTATAGAGATCGGATTTATACATATTTTCTAAATTATACCCTTCTTGTTCGGTTTCTACTACGGCATAATGAATATTATTACCAACTCCTGCTTCTCCATTTTCATATGTTGGGTTTATGTATCCACTTCTAAATAGCAGAACTTTTTTATCATCTTGATTAAAGATCTTAAAGTTACTATACCGAATATCTTTGTACCCATCTGGACGAACAAAAGTTATAACGGGGTTAATATGATCTCCTTCATTTTCTTTCTGTATTTGATTATCATTTTTTATCATATCCTTACGAACAAATATTTTTTCATTCTCCCACTGAAATAATTTATTGATAATATTTAGACTCGTCTGATTTAGTAATTGTGGTATCATTCTAAGATTATTACTAAGCCTTAATGAACTTTTATATAATTTTTTATTATAGAGACATACGACTTCTGTATCTTTATAAATATCACATTTTTCAATAAGATAATATGAAAAGGTTGATCCTATACCTGGGAAATATTTTTTACAATCATTTACGTTCAAATAATGTATTTGGTTCGTTATCATTTTATCCCAACAAGTCACCGTACCCCCCATCCAACTCGTCGGTGTAATAAATAATAGATAACCGTTCTTTTTTAATAAATTCATAGAATAATCAATAAATTTAGTCCAAAGATTTGATTTACCGTGTTTTGCTTTACCATTTTTATTTCTTTCCTGATATGGAGGATTACCAATAATTGCGTCAAATTCAAAATCTAAATCTAAATCTAACGTATTGCCGATATATTCGTTGAAATTAAAATCATAAATTTCGCGAACTTCATCGTAATTATCATAGTGCCACGCATCTTCACCTAAAACCATTTTAGCGCATAAGAGAACTAATACTCTCTTAGTGTGGATAATATTGATTTTTTCAATATCAGCGAAATAAATACATTTTTCAATAATAATACGACAACGTTCTTTTTTATCATTGATATCGGTTAAATTATTGAAAAACTTTTCAAATATACCCAGAACAAAATTCCCTTTACCACAACAGAGTTCAAATACTCTTTTTTCTGGGGTCCAAAAACTGTCGGGTATTTTGTTTAACATTTCATCAACACAATCTTCGCTGGTGGGTATCTCGGCATTATTTTTAATCTGTTCTCTTGTAGGTAAGAGTGTTTCGGCGATTCTTTTTCTTATTACTTCTATAGGCGAACATTTAAAGAAGTCAAACAAAGTATCTAGGATATCTATATTATTCTCATTATCCATATCTTCTATATATTTATCATACATAATTTTTAAATCGCTTTCGGTTGCGTGGCGTATATTACATTCTCTTCGCACTAATTCATAAATACTTATCATCTCGTTTTCGTCGTCTTTTAATAACTTTAATAAATCAATTACATTTTTATCCTTATTATTTGGATTGATTTTATGTATTGGCAAAATGAGTCCTATATGATCTGATAGTTTTTTATATAAATGCTTGGTTTTATTATAGTCAATTACAGGATCAATTTCTACGGGATCAATTTCTACGGGATCAATTTCTACGGGATCAATTTCTACAGGATCAATTACCATGGGATCAATTTCTATTTTTTTAGGTGCCCCCTTATTACATTCTTTTTGTATCCCATCCAAATTCGGATTTTTTATATAATTTGGGTCCATATTTTTAATATCCAAATCTCTAAGACTATCTTCGCACTGAATATTATCAGTAATTGAATCAATAGTAATTGTAGTTTTAATTTTATCCTGAAGTTTATCAAAATAATCGATTCTTGTTTGTTTGCAATCCCCCATTTTCATTTCTTGCGGATTAAATATGTATAGATTTTCTTTGTATAATATTTGTAGAATCTCTGAAAGAGTACGACCTGATTTTGTTATTTTCTTATAGTCTTTAATGGCTTGATGGTGATATAATAATGTCCTCTGAATGTTGAAATCAACATTTATTCCAATATTTTTACCCTTTCTTTCTGTCATTGAGCGATAATATAACTGTTTTACATCATCTATATTTGTACCATTATCAAATGATATAGTGACGTCACAATCATTATAAGTAATACCCACTTTACCTTGATTACCCAAGAATAAAATACAACCTAATTTATTATTATCCTTAGTAATTTTCATATTATTTTCAATAAATTTAGAATAATCTTTATTATAGTCTAAATCTTCTTTATTCTTCTTACTGCTTGAATAACATATATGATAATCGGACCATAAATTATTTCCTTTAATGAATTTATGTAATGTTTCTTCTATCTTATCAATATTACCTATATTTTGCCCGTATGGTAAAAACATTAAGAATAATCTAGGATTATCCTCACTTGAAGACTTCATTTTATAATAGGATTGAACATTCTCAATTTCTCTCATCATTGTATTTTCATTATTTGGGTCATTTGATATAATTGATTCTAAAAATTTTATAAAGAATCTTCGCCCCGAATTATTTTCATCTAATTGAAATTTATTTACATATCTGACCTCTTTTTTTCGGGTTCTCTTAATTTGTTTCAATGCAAATAATGAAGAACAATTATATCCTTTATTATCTTCTCGTTTATTTATGTCGTCTATAATTTCTAACGGTAAAGCTGGTTGAAGCAATATTTGGAGGGGACAATTACTATAATCACAATCAACAATGTTTTTATGCCTGAATACATATTTAAAATCCTTGTGGCGATTCTCCATTAAATTGATGCAATCGTCCCTATCTCTCCCATTCATTATTTTTTTCATCATATTTTCGTCTCCTGTATCCCATTTTGAGTTACATTTGTCTGGAACATTATAGAATGTCAAAGTTTTGTTACTGGTTCCCGAAGCAAATATTTTAATTAAATTCTCATTTTCAGTTGCATTAATAATTTTATGATATGTATTTTCATTCGAAGAATGAAAATGACATTCATCAAATATAGTTACTCCCGGATTTAATTTTTTTAGCTGGTTCATTTTCTCTCGTGTATCGGCTTTTAGATATTGAACACTACAAAAGACTATACCTTTGAAATCGCTATTTATATTCATAAATTCGTCTTGTCTTTTAGACTTAATATCTTTAAACTCAATATATTTCCCTAATTCACTGATAAAACTATTCAGTATTTGGTCGGGCATTACCGATGTCATTAGTAAAATAACATTATTGCTTTTAAGCAAATATTTACAGATATATAATAAAGTAATAGTCTTACCTGATCTAGGTTTATGTGACAGTAGATGAGTTTTTGATCCGTTTCTTATATTTCCCATAATTAATTTGAAGGCGAGATACTGATGAAATTTTAATTTCAAATTTTCTCTATGATTATGTAGATATTCACCATTCATCCATTCAATAATATCGTCTACACTATCGATTTTCAAGGATAATAATTTATTCTGAAATAATTTAAACGCCCCGATTACATCTTTCTCATCGAATAATAATTTATTCTCTATTACTTTATCTATTACTAATTTCTCAGCCCTGATTGGCGTAGCATGTTTATGATTTATTATTTTAAGTTTATTTCTTACAATATATCCAAGTTTATAATCATCCTGTATATAACTACTACAATCTACTAGGGCCGACTTACCATATTTTTTCTGATATTTAATCGAGAAAGGACACGGTTGTCCGTCTATATATAAGGTTATATCAGATTCATTGCGCCCCTGTGAAAGCGGAACATCAAATAGTTCGTTTAAATTTTTTGTTTCAGATAAATTTGGATATTTAGAAATATCTGTCATAGATATTCTTTCATAATTTTGAATCAAATATTTTGATATTAAGGTTATTATTCCCAATGTTTCATAAATGAAACCCTTTTCCCTATCATCCTTGCCTTCACTTATTATATTTTCATACGACACACCGTTTTTAATTTCTGTTACTATGTCTTTTCTTTTATCAAAACCCATTGGATTAATAAAACAAATAAACAATAAACAATCAAATTTAGTTTCAATTTATTTGCTTTGTTATTACGCAATTGTTTATCATTTTATTTCATTATCGGTGATTCTTCGTCCATACTATGGTATATGATAGTCTCGCTTTTTCAAATAAATTTGATAAAACTTACTATGAAACAAGTAATTAAAAATAACAGGATTCCAGAATGAATCTGTCTAAGGATACGTGTCACGTCTGCTTGGACGAAATGACCTACATTACGAAAAGAAACCAGTCAAGGTGTGAGAATGAGAGTTGTAACGGTTTCATTTGTAACACTTGTTGGAACAATCTAATCGTAGAGGATATTGAAACGTGTCCTTTGTGTCGGGGAGATCTCACTCGGACGATCTACCAAGAACCCGACCTGAGCTTGAAGAACGGTGTGAAAGCTTCTCTTAGGAAGAGAATGATCAACGTTATGCTTAATGCGTTCTTTGGTATAATGGGTTTCATAATCGTGTTAATTTTCTATTACATAAAATCCGGGAGTGTTGGAGGAGTTGTGACAGACGTCAACGACTTGAATAATTATGAATTCTACGGAATACTCCTTCTATTGCCGATCATTGGTTTATCATTCACGATATGCTTTGCGTTGGCGTGTTCGTGTTTGAGTCGGTGTCATTTCGTAGAAGAAGGAGGCGGTGGGGAAGGCGACGAATGCGGGGATGACGACGAATGCGGGGAAGACGGAGAAGAAGAAGAATAAATTTTAAAGCAGTTCATTTGTGCTAAGTACACTTTCATCATATCATAAAAAAGTTTATCGGCTTGTTCTTAGTCCATATTTATATTATATTATTTTGGGTTTAATAAAATTTGAAATAATTCGGATTATACTAGAGTGCATTTACTTTTGGAATTTTATTTCCAAAATCATCTAGAATATTGGGTCCTAATTCTTCTTCAGATTCGTCTTCAGATTCTTCTTCAGATTCGACGATAATACAATATTCTTTAATAATTTCAAGACGGACTTTCATACCTTCTTCCCCTGAACCACCATTCCTGCGACTCCCAATCCATGTCGATAATTTATTGTTATAACTTTCATTAATTTTTTCTGCCTTTGAATTGATTTCCTTTGCGATGTCATATTGTCCCTTTTTGGAAGACTTAGTTGCTCTCGTTTTTTCGCTATTATAATCTTGAACAACTTCAAAGAAAGTCCAGAATTCAGGTACACTAAAATTCTTTACCCATAGCATTGAATGACATAATGTATTGAAATCTGACCCTGGTAACTTGTGATTCTTTTCATTTAGAACCTCGATAATTTTTTCCAGAAAATCATTCATTTTGGTTTTCATTTCGTCGGTTACTTCACCAAAACTATCGTCAAACGCTTGTAAATATTGAAAACATCTTGAATTCTTTGAAATACCCTTTTCAATCCACCTTAACGCTTCTTTTTGATTATTATCTGTCGGTACAGGCCAACAAATTGTTACTAATGATAATATCTGATATAAGTCTTCATTATTTTCTGGTTTTGGAAACGTTTTAAGAATGTTAAAATATTCTTTAATATTTATTTCAGCTACTTCATGTTCTAGAAACTCCCTTAAAGCATCTACTAAAGGGGATTCATAACTATTAACAACATCTGGTACCGACATAGGAACAGCATTCTGAAGTTTATTGAAAATTTTACGCCCAAGCGATTCGGTTAGTTTGTCATAAATACAGACTGTCAATTGATATTTATCTAAATGATTCTTTTCCCGTTCATTCATAATTCTTGAACTTTTTGTATCTACCGGTGTTTCGCTATAGAAAACTGAAATAGAATCAACCGTAATTGAAAATTTATTATCTAAATATGCCGCAATTGCTCGTGTTCTATGTCCACCGTCAATAATTATTTTACCGAGTCCGCTAATTTCACCAATATACAGTTTTGGTAGATCAATACCCATCATGATAGAATCAATTAGTGATCTGCGATAGTTTTTCAACCAACATTCTTGACGCTGCCAAATTGGTAGCGTATATTCACGATTTAGATAACCTTCAACATATTTTGCGATTTCAATGTTAACGTGTCTGGGTGATAGTAGAGTGCTCATTCTTTATTTGTAAGGTAAAATAAACTATCCAAACAACAATCAAATTTTTAGTAAATTTGATATTACTAAATAACTAATAGTAAATCTAAAATGGAAGTTATCCGTATTCCAAACATTGAGAATTATGACCAAGAAATCATTGGTGGAATCTTGGTTTTAACGCCGAAAAAGAGTTATATTGAAGAATTTGAATTTATGAGATTATCATTCAAGGGATCAACTATCCTTAATTGTTTGATTAAGGATAATGAGTGTCTTATCTCGGATAAAAAAAAGTATCGTCAAATACTGGTAGATATTTGGAAATCAATGCCAACACAGAAAATCCTCCAGAATACAAATTTCAATTTTAAACTAACCGATGAAAAAGGCGAAAAGGGATTTAAATGGTGCAATGAAATTAATATGTCATTTCAAGGGAAAGACGCGTCGGGGTCGATTAAGGAGATTATTAATATGATTCATTTGAATAAATACAAAATTGATATCTCAATCAAGAGTGGTGAGGGTA
>Ga0114997_10005026_pt1 | contig 10172 bp, 4 predicted proteins | sample ArcticOcean_MG_C_2_FD_87045 | JGI IMG/M metagenome (GOLD analysis project Ga0114997, IMG submission 87045) | Marine microbial communities from western Arctic Ocean - ArcticOcean_MG_CB4_136 | ecosystem: Environmental > Aquatic > Marine > Oceanic | place: Arctic Ocean: Canada Basin | collected... | reverse complement strand
TTTCATGGACCCATCTAGTGGAGAATATTATAAGGTAAAACAATGGGTTGATACATTTATGAGAATTCCTTTTAATAAATATAGTAATTTACCATTAACGATTGATGATGGTATTGATAAATGTAGTACATTTATGGAAGAGGCAAAGAAAATATTGGATGATTGTGTATATGGATTAGAAGATGCAAAAATGCAAATTTTACAAATGATTGGTCAATGGATTGCAAACCCATCATCAATTGGCTCTGCTATTGCAATTGCTGGACCACCTGGTACAGGAAAGACTACATTGGTAAAGGAGGGTATTAGTAAAATATTGCAAAGACCATTTGCTTTTTTGGCACTAGGTGGTGCAACAGATAGTTCATTTTTAGAAGGTCATTCATATACATATGAAGGATCATCCTGGGGTAAAATTGTAGATATTTTAATTCAAAGTAAAACTATGAATCCGGTTATTTATTTTGACGAATTAGATAAAATAAGTGCAACACCAAAGGGGGAAGAAATTACGGGTATATTGACACATTTGACGGATACAACACAAAATGATAAATTTCATGATAAATACTTTTCAAGTATAGATTTTAATTTGAATAAATGTTTATTTATATTTAGTTATAATGTTGAGAAAGATATAAACCCTATTTTGAAAGATAGGATGTATAGAATAACAACAAAGGGATATGATAAAAAACAGAAAATAGTAATTGCAACAAAACATTTAATTCCCAAAATAAGAAAAAATGTAAAATTTGAGGAAGATGAAATTATAATTCCAGACGAATCAATTGGATATATTATAGATAATTTGACAGAACAAGAAAAAGGAGTAAGAAATTTAAAAAGATGTTTAGAAATTATTTATACAAAAATTAACCTATATCGTTTGATGAAACCCGATTCACAATTGTTTGAAAAAGAAAAATCAATTAAAGTCGAATTTCCATTTACAGTAACTGAAGAAACTGTTAGAAAATTAATTAAAAAAGTGGATAGTAATGGGCCGCCATTGGGTATGTATACTTAATTATAGAGAAATTAATAATAAATTTTTCGTCTATTTAAAAATGGCTAAGACAATGAGTGAAAAGGGTATGGATGAAGCTGTAAAACAAATGTTTATCTATCCAACAGAAGGACACCAAATGTCATATGGTGAAATGAGAAGTTTTTACGGATAGAGTAATAATATACAATAAAATTTAAATGGAAAAAAGATTTGGAACATATAGAATTATTTTTTTTATATATTTATATATAAATATGAAATGTCCATACATTAATATATTTAATTTAGATAAAGAATTATTTCAAAATATCGATAAAATGGGAGGATGGGAATATTTAACAAAAAAATATAATAAAGAAGCAAAAGATAAAAAAAATTATTTGGAAACAAATCAAGATTTACAGGTAAAAAATTATTTAGAATATATGGGAGCATTTAGAAAAATTATAATAGATATTATAGTAAAAAAAACAACAAATAAAATGTCAAAAGACAAAAAACATATAAATAAATATAAATCTTTTTTAAAAAATAATAATTTAAATAAACATATTATTGCATCAGCACTAGGTTCTACAAATTTAACATCTGATTATGATATAACCTTTGGCGGACCTGGTTCATATTTATTAATAAAATGTATAATAGAAAATTTTAATAAAATAAATTTAAAAAATATACCAACCATGACACAAATATTTGATTCAAACTTTTATTTAATGCCAGATTTGGTTATTACAAACAGTAATATCAATCGTTTTAAAAATAAGAATATTAATTTATTTCAAGTAAATGGAAACCATATGATACCTATACCAAATAGTAAAGATATTACTAATTTAGAATTATTAAAATTAAAAAATAAGAAGGATGATAATCGTAAATTAACAAGTAAAAATTTGAAAAAAAGATACAATAAGTTATTGAAATTGGGTGAAGAAATGGATGTATTTATATACCAAGACAATTACAAAAATTCTATTATAAAAAGTAAATTAGATTTTTTCAATAAAATAATGGAAATAAAAGAAACAGAAATAGAGGCATATTTTTGTTTATCAACCGTTTTAACTGTAGTATATGGTATACAATTGAAAAAAATAGATGAAATAGAAAAAATATTAATACAAGATAATTTTTTAGTAGGGGCTGTAGAAAATATAATTGATTTATATAAACATCAGTCACATTCTTTTGTAAATAACAAGGATAAAATTAGAAATTTATCTGTAAAAGTATCAAAATATATATATAGAATATTTTTCAATTTAGATTACTATTTGAAAAAGGGAGATTTAAAAACAAGACAAAAATGTAAACATTATTTTAAAAAAAAAAATATAAATTATGAAGAACTTAAAAAATTAACAAATGAAATGTTATTTTTTAGAAAGAATAGTGATAATTTTTCTCAACTAGAAATAGAAAAGTATAAACAAAAGATTGATAAATTCATTAAAGTATTTAAATTAAATAAACCATTAAAATTTGGAAAAAAACATGAAATTTTTGATTTATTCAAAGAATTAGATGAAAGAACACTATTTATATATAAAAAAAAAAGTAAAACATTAAAAAAAGAAATAAAAAGAAATAAAAAGACACGAAAGGGTTAATTAATCTCTCCCCAAAAACACATCTGATGGTGTTCCATATCCTAAAATACAATTGGTAGTCAATACACCAGGCATGAGGGCGCCACTAAAACCTAATGTCGTTATATCCTGTCCTGTTACTTAAAAACACTATTACGAATTTCATCAGCTACTAAACCTCCGTGATAATAATATTTTTTACATAATTTTTCAATAGTACAATAATGAATATTTTTAAATCTTCTTAATAAATTATTTAGTACTTTATTTTGTTCATGCTTAGTTTCACATTTTTCACACCCTTCTTCTGTTTTATATTGTTTTAAACACATTTCACATTCCCATACAATTTCTTCTTCATATTCAACTTTTTCATTTTTAGATTTTTCAGGAATATTTACATAAACAAGTGGTTTTTTTTCAGTTCTCTTATTTGGACAATATCTAATAAAATGACCCGTTTTACCACAACTATGACACTTATCATTTGCACCATCTATTTCTCTCTTTAATGTTCTTTTTTGTTCTTCTGGTAATTTAACCCTAACATAGTCACCTCCTCTAACATTTTCTATTCCATATTTTTGCATATATATTTTTGTCCATTTATTTTCATCATATACAGTTTCATCTTTTTTAATTTCAATAGTTTGAATAGGAGTGTGTTTTTTTGTCCAAGCCGCACCCTTTCCATTGAAATGTTGTTTAATTCTAGATTGTATACCAGCATCTGTTTTCTTTTTACTCCTACCAATATAATATTTATTATCTTGTAGTTCTAAAATATAAATTGTTACCATTTCTAGTTCAAATCTTTGATTGTTTTTTTGTTTTATATTCATTGATATATATTATAATATTTTCAATTTAATATACTTTTTTTAAATAAACAAATTTCTTTGAATCAAACCTTCAAATCTATTATTACATAATAATGCAAACGCATTAGTACATGGTCTTATTTTTTCATTTATATCCTTTTTATTAAAAATTTTTAAACTATTTGATATATAAAGTGATAATTCGTCTTTCTTTTTTTCATTAAATTTGATTTTTTCCTTATTCCAGTTACCATTCTCTTTTAAAAATATCCAATGATAATCATCTAAATTTTGAAGATATAAATATTTTGATTCTTGATTATTTAATGTTTTTGTACCAAAAGGTTTAATTTTATCAATATTAACTATTTCATTAAATGTTTCATTCCAGCCTAAAAATTCAATATTAAATTTTTTTTCATAATAAACTCCGGGTTTTTCATTTTCTTCTGCAATATTTTTAATAATACCATTTCCCCAAACATTTACAGTATCTAATACATCCACATAATCACCTATATTTAATGAAAATGTATAAATAGGATATAACCATTTTGTATAATATTCCCATTTATCAAATAAAAAATCATTTTTATGGTCACCTTTATCTTCTTTTAACATTTGTAAATTTTCTTTCAATAATAACAAAGTTTTCCAAAATTTTGATGATTTTAATAAATGATTCCACCTTTTATTTATTAAAAAAACATTAATCATACTTCTACTATTTAATAAAAAAGATAATATTTCTCTCTCTACATCATTGTAAATAGAATTCATAATATATATTTATTATATTATAAATTAAAGATTTGCAAGTGCTTTTATTTTTCTTATTCTTCCTTCACTACTTCCATCGGCACCTGCTAAAACTCTATTATTAATAAAGATGTTAGTATTCATGGATATTCTTCTTAAACTAGCGGTTCTCTCATCAACTTGTTGTGTATCACCAGTACTTTGTTCCGCATAAGATTGTAATCCGGACAATATACCTGCTATAGCAGCAGCGGATTCTAAAGGACTAGAACCACCATCATTTGTAGAAGATAAAACCGAAACTTTAAATGTATTTTTATCACCGGTATTTTTTTTCGCAAACAAACCAAGTACAAAATTTGACCTTATTTTTTCTCTATTAGCTCTTGATAAATTTAGTCCAATGTCAAATGTATTACTTAAAGCATAATGACCTTTTGTCAATCCTCTACTATCAGAAATAAATACTTGTAAATCTTGTTCAAATGGATAATTTTTCGGAACTTTCCAAAAACCGCTCCCAATATTAGATATATTCAGCGCTACACTTTTATAATACGGTCTATATACTTGTATTTTTTCATTTACTTTACCTTTAACTTCAATATAAGATCCACTGCCATCAATTCCATGGTCTTGCCAATATCCAATAATACCAATACCAGTTACTTTACCATTGTTTTGTGATAAATCAATATAATTCAATCCATTCGATTTTACAATAAAATCGCCACTAGAAACACCACTCACATCCGATATATCTATTAATTCTACTATTTCAGAAATACCATTAGGATTTTGTCTTTGAATTACAACTTGTGTATTATTAATATAATGCTTATAATCATTACTATCACTAATATATCTTATATAAACTCTACTAATATCAGTATTACCCATGAATTCTTTATTCATATTTATTCTTGTTGTTTCATGATGGAATAAATCTCTTGGTATAACCATATTATTTAACTTATGCGCGCTTGGTGGGTCAGGTCTTTCTTCAGGAATATCATTGGCGGAAGGATCAGGGGCTGCAAATGGATTAGCGGTAAATGCTTCTGGACTAATATTTTCTAACTTTGTCCAATTACTATCATCATATTTAATAATTGTACCATAATCTAAATGTGATTTCATTTCGTTGTCTGTACCACCAGTACCAAAGTATGCCTTTTTATTATTACCAATTTCGTCCATTTCAACATAAAACCCTTTCACAAAATAATTACCTTCAAAAGTATTGTCATAAGATAATTCTAATGCATCCGCATATATCTTTGAATCATTTGCATTAGTTGGTGCTCCATTTCCATAGTCTGCAGGAATATTAGCAACGGTTGGATTATTTTTTAATAAAACAACATTCACATTTTCAAGATAACCTATTTGACTATATCCCCAATCAATTGGTATACTACTATCTTCTTCAAATCTAATATTACTAGATAAAGAATTACTTAATTTGATATTTGATAATTCAGGTGCAACAATTTCGTTTGAAGAAGAAGGTAAGTTTGAAACTTTATTTACAGTATTTTCTGATGTAATATCTGATATTTTAATAGTAAATCCTGTACCTGATATATCATTTGCATATTTACTATTTTCAAAAGTTCTTGCGGCATTATTTTCTAATGGAGTCCATCCGGTATATTCTTTAGTTGTTGCATCAGTACTAGCAACAATTGTTTCTATAAAATTATCATGCCATAATTCTATTTTTACTGTTTTTACATTACCCTTATAATCCCACTCAATGGTTGTGGGTTGTCCTTGATTAATTTTCAAATAATCACTATATTTACTAAATAAATGTGTGTATAATTTTTGTCTAACGTATAATGGTTCTGGAAGAACTATTTCAAAGGAATTAGATGTCTCATCATCAGCTATATTATCCACATCAATTATTCTAATTTCATAATCTTTACCACTAAAATCATTAGTATAAGGTATATTCCATGAATAAGATTTTGTTGTTACATCTTCACTATTTGTTAATATACCGTTTGTTGAACGCTGATTATTTTTCCATAATTCTAATTTCACATTATTAATAGTTAAAGAATATGTCCAATTAATAAGAATACCATTATCACCCTGGTTTACAACTTCAGGTATAGTAAGTGTAGTAAATGAAGGTTTTGTAACACTAAATGAATATCCTTTTGGTGAGAAATCATCAGCATAACCTGAAATATCAATTAAATTAAATCTAAATCCATTACCATAGTATAAACTATTACCAGATAAATCTGGTGTCCAAGTATAACTGTATGCGTTTGTAGAAGTGTCAAAATTATTTGTAGCAGATAAATTATTAACAATTGTTTTAACAAATGTACTTGAATCAAGATTATCTTGGTCTGTTGCACTTTTATGTAATTCAATTTTAAGTCTAGTAATTGGATTAAAAGTAATTCTCCATACAATATTAATTGGTTCATTTTGATTAACATTTGTATTTGGATTAAGTATATCAACCAATTTAACTGCACCAAATTTAGGTTTCTTTATTTCAAAATTATTATTATTTATTGTGGTAAAACTATTAGCAACATTTGATAAATCTGTAATTTTAAATTTAAAACCAATACCATGATCTGTAGTACTTAATGGAGCTTTCCAACTATATGAACTTAGATTATCTGAATAATTATTATTAGCAGGTAAATCATTTGCTATAACATAACTACCACCAATACGATTTGGTTTTATTAATTCTATTTTGATGCTTTTTATCGTTAATTGATAACCCCATACAATATTTATTAAAGAATCTTGTTCTATAACTGTTGTGTCATTTTCAATTCGAACTGTTAAGAAAAATGGTTTTATAATTGTAAAACGTTCTGTTATTATTTCATTCAAAGCTATACGTAAATTATCATATAAATTAAAGTAATCAATATCGACATCTAAATTTTCAGAATTTATATTTGTAACAACTGTGTCAATATTATTATTTTTTAAACTACCAAAACCAATATTTGAAATGTTTTCTATTTCAGACGAATATTTCATATCAAACTCAGAAACATTATGTGTTTGGTTAATATCGACAAAAGTTACATTAGCTTCCGTTCCATTTATAGAATTAACTTTACCTTTATACCAAGGATTATTTTCAGGATCACTTGCTAATGGAATTCTAACAAATACATAATCATTTGTTGATAAATCTTGTAAAGGTAAATTCAATGAATTTTGTCTTACATCTGAGACAATTAATCTATATGGAAATCCAGCTACACTAGCACTTACTTCGGGTTTCCATGGATAAGTATTTGTATTAAGTACACTAGAAACTAAATTAATAACTCCACTGTTTGAACTTAAATCAATTTTGACATTTTCAATACACCCCTTGTTTTGCCACACAATATTATAAGAAACATCTTGATTAGTACCCAAAGAAACATTTCCAGACAAATCATTTATTAATAATGTACCTTGGGTAAATTTCGATTCTTCAATTACAAATGTGGAAGTTATTAATTCATTCGTCGAAATACCCGATACATCTGTTATTTTTAGTGTAAAACCACTTCCTCCATATTGATATCCATATGGTACTTTCCATGTAAATTTTTGAGTTGCATTTGGTATAGAATCTCCACCACTCAAATCTAAAATATCTACACCATCATTTTGTAATTTAATATAAACATTTTCAATACCTACATCATTCCAAGAAATATCTACATCTTGACCCTGTTTTACGGGTGTATATGAAAATGTACCGCTATTTAAAACAAACTTAGGACCATCAAATTTAAATGGTATTGGTGATGGAAATGTCGTTGGGACAGAAAAACCACTTAAATCCGTAATTTTAATTTTAAAATTATCATCCTCATTATAATTACTATAATTTGGGTCGTTGAATAGTAATGACCAATTATATGATAAATCTTGTGCATCCAATAATGTTGGTAACGATGAATTTTTGATAATATTATTTGTTTCATTAAATAACTCCAATTTCACACTCTTTACACCATCAACATTCATTATACCATTATATGCCCATTCTATTTTAAATACATCACCTAATTCAGCCAATGCATTAAATGATATATCTGTCCAAGATGGACTTTGGAAAGAAAATGATTCTGTACTTGTAAATGTATCAGGTGTAGTTAATCCACTTAAATCTGTAATTTTTATTTTAAATCCAGAACCCGAATAATTTGGTAAATAAGTATCTGAAAAAGATATGTTCCAATTAAAAGATAAATCTTGTGCATCCAGTAATGTTGGTAATGATGAAGTTACTAATTGGTCTGAACTATTTAATAATTCTAACTTAACACTTTTTACACCTGGTGCATTCATGATACCATCATATTCCCATATTATTTTCATTGTACCTCCAATACTTATAACACTATTAAATGATACATCTGTCCAAGAAGAACTAATAAATGAAAATGTAGTAGGACCAATTTTAAAATCTGGTGAAGCTATTCCGCTTAAATCCGTCACTTTAAATTTAAATCCACTTCCATTATAATTATTTATGTAAGCATCGTCAAACGGTATATTCCAATTATATGATAAATCTTGTGCATTTAATACAGATGGTATTGATGTTGTTATAACTTGGTTTGAACTATTTAATAATTCTAATTTGATTGTTGAATTCATTTTACCTGTGAAGAACCATTTGATTTTAGATGTACCTCCTATATTTATTTCACTGTTATAACTTACATCTGTCCATGATGGATCTACAAATGTTGTAATAACTGTATTGGAGGCGCCAGATACGTCTGTAAATTCAATACTAGTTAATTTTATTTTATATGGCGATGTTGATGGTAATGTGTATGGAACTAACCAATTATAACTTCCACTTCCTTCACTACCAGCACTTGTACTTGATACTATAGGATATATTTGACTGTAACTACCACCATGTAATAAATCTATTTTTACATTGACTAATCCCCCTGAATAATCCCAATTAATAGGAAATAAATCACCTTTATTACCTGATGTATTATGTGTTGGTACCCCAATTACTGGTGCGATTGCACTGAATTTTACTAACCATGTTCCCAATCCATTATTGGATGCATCTACATCAACATCTGTTAATTTTAACATAGGACCATCTGTTTCATTATATCCATTACTAGTATTTGCAAAACCCCATGTTAAGAAAAATGTATCTCCTTCAGGAATAATAGCCAATGCCTTTTTATCACCTGTTATTTTTTCTACACTTCCTACCATAACACCGTTAACACTATAAAATGCACCTTGTGTACAATTACTTATATCATTATGCCATGCCACATAGAATCCACCATTTACAGCCGATACTGGTCTACCAGGTATACCAGACCTAAATTCTGTGCCAAACTGATTTATATTAATATATCGATTATCGAAAGTGTCGTCGTGGTCGCTCGTACTATTTATAGTAGTTCTTGTTTCGGTTATAAAATAACAATTTGTATTTTCATCACCTGTTGATAATTTAAAAGTAGGTTTAATCAATACTAAATTTTTATCATAAATTCTTCCCCATATTGCATGTTTTGCATCAGAAACGGTATCGACATCACCATAAGTACCTTGCCAAACAAAAATCCAATTTCCGTTTTCCAATGAATCAATAAAATGTGCATGTATAAAAGAACCATTCCATACAGCTGTTGTTCCTGATTTTAAAAATATTCTACCATCTGCGGTCAATCCATCTATTGTTCCACCCTCTGATGTGCTGCCATGGGGTAAAATAACATTGCTTAGATCCGATAAATTTCCATCATACAAATTTACTTTATATTTATTTGTACCCTCCCACCCAACACCAATATTATTGAATGACCCAATATTAAACTGTGAAACAAGTATATTATTATTATTTAAAACAGCCAAATCTAGAGCTTTTTGCGATGCTGTACCATCCCCAGAGGAAGAGAGACTATAAATAATTTCTTTTAAAACTTTTAAATCTTTATCAAATAT
>Ga0114997_10005025_pt1 | contig 10172 bp, 10 predicted proteins | sample ArcticOcean_MG_C_2_FD_87045 | JGI IMG/M metagenome (GOLD analysis project Ga0114997, IMG submission 87045) | Marine microbial communities from western Arctic Ocean - ArcticOcean_MG_CB4_136 | ecosystem: Environmental > Aquatic > Marine > Oceanic | place: Arctic Ocean: Canada Basin | collected... | reverse complement strand
TATTTTTTCTACATTATTTTTTATTTATTCTTTTTTTTTGATTTTTTTTTGAAAAATTTTTTAAATTTTTTTTTTTTTTGTTATTTAAGGGTAAAACTTTATATTATTCTTAAGTTTTAAAGTTTCAATTATTTTTTTTTTAGAAGGATTATCTAAAATGTAAAAAGGTTTTTTATTCATTACATCTTTAGCTGCAAATTTAGAAATATCTCTAAATTTTTTTTTGAATAAAAATCTTCTTATATCTCCCTCTGTAATTGTTCCTTTTAATATGTTTTCCTTGTTAGAGACAACAAGGTACCTATTATTTGAGCTTAATAAAACTTTTAAAGTAATATCAAACTTTAAGTTTTGATCAATAATTCCACTATTCATATTCTAAATTTTTTAAACTAATAAACGTCAGTTTTTTTTAATAAATTTCCTGCAAAAATTTTATTTTTAGCTTTTCTATTAAAATATTTTTTCAAATACTTAGGCTCTATACCATTTCCAGGTCTTTGCAAATCTAGATCATCGATTCTAATAATTGAGTTTTTTTCAATTGTTCGACGGATAGTTATGCTTCTTCTCATTATTTTTGACTTTCTGATTTCATCAACAGTTAATATTCTTTTTGGATTACCTTTTAGCATATAAAATTTTTTTGATAATTTTACTAAATTTTTCATTTCTTTAAGATCTGCTGAAACCGCATGATCCCATCCCTTTGCTTTTTTATCAAATGTAAAGTGTTTTTCTATTACTTTAGCACCAATCGCTGCTGCTGCTAAAGGAGTTTCAGTCCACACAGTATGATCTGAAAATCCTACCTCAAAACCTGTTAATTTTTTAATTGAATTCATATTTTCAAGATTAATTAAGTTTTCATTTTTAGGTGGATATAAACTTACACAATGAAGAAATATTACATTTTTTTTTTTATTTTTTTTTACAATTTTGCTAGCTCTTACAATTTCATCTTCATTGGCGAAGCCTGTTGAAATTATTAATGAAATTTTACTTTTACAAACTTCATTTAATAATTTAAAATTATTTAAATCCATAGATGCAATTTTAATAAAATCACATTTTAATTTTTCAGCATCCTTATATTGAGAATAAGAAAATGGACTTGTTCCAAAGTCAATTTTATTACTTTTTGCATATTTTCTTAAATATTTAAGTTGATTAAAAGTAAGTTTATATTTTATATATTCCTTAAATTCTTTTTTATTATTTTTGTAATAACTAGAACAATTTAAGTTTTCATCCCATGATTGAAATTTTACAGCGTCACAACCTGCTTTTTTTGCATTTCTAATTAATAATAAAGCTTTTTGAAAATTTCCGTTATGATTAGCTCCTATCTCTGCGATTATATATGGATTAGCTGATAAAATTTTTTTAAACAATTGCCCACCAATATTTTTGATTTTTTTTTTCAAATTTTTTAAGATTATCTTTTAAATAGTTATTAAATTTTATTTTTTTTTTTAATTCTTTTAATTTTATAATTTTTTCTTCATAATTAAGCCCAAACTTGCTAAAGTAATTAAAATGTTCTAATTTGCATTTTATATCTCTAATTATTTTAGTTTTATTAACATACGTTAGACTTGACGTGTTTTGTTGATACTGTCTATATAATGTTAATGGTTCTTTTATATATATTCCTTTAAAACCATTAATAAGCAATAACTTAGCCATACACCAATCAAATGCGATTAATCTATTATTTATAGATTTGTAAATTTTTTTTAAAGCACTACTTCTTACTGCTGTATTTCCACATCCTATAAAATTCTTATCATCTATTTCTTTTAACTGAATTTTTCTAGTTTTGTCTTTTAGCCAAACTTTACTTTGATTTAAATTTTCCTCAAATAGACGCATATTATTCACAATAAAATCATACTTGTTTACTTTATTTAATATAACTTCCACTCTATCATTTAGCAGAATGTCATCACTATCTGCAAAAATTATAAAATTTACTCTTTTTTTTAAAATAAATTCTAACCCTCTTATTCTTGCATTTTGCCAAGTATCATTCACTTTAAAAATCACAAATTTTGTTTTGATTAATTTCAAATATTTTTTTGATAAATTTGTTCCATTTAAGATTATAAATAATTTAAAATTCTTAGATGTTTGATTATTTACAGATTTAATAAATTCTTCAAAAAATTTTTTGGATCCAGGGTATATGGTTGTGAATAAATAATTCATTTTATATTAATTTTTTGACAATTGAAAAATCTACTTTATCATCAATATCTTGTGAAAAATATTTATTCATTTCAAAGCAGTAAGTTTTACTTGTCATAAAATTCTTATCTTTTTTTAAAGCATTTGTATTAAATATATATAGGTTTCCATTAGGTGAGTAGATATGATCTAATTTTTGTCTATTTTCAACACTAGTTTTAATATTTTTAATTTTTTTCAAGTATTTTTTTTTTGTTAGCTTAAATTGAAATTCTAGAGGCTTTGTTTTAACAACTGAAATTAAATATTTAGGTTTTTTTTTATTAAAAATTCTTATTGCTTGATCTATTAATTTAGGGCTCCTAATTGGACAAGTTGGCAATAAAACACAAAAATTTTCAACTTTTTTTCTTAATTCTAAATATTTTATCATATGCAAATACACATCTATTGATTTGGTAGAGTCTTTTGAAAGTTCTTTTGGTCTTAAAAATGGAATTTTAACAGATATGTCTTTTTCAAAATATTTAATAATCTTTTTATTATCAGTAGATATGTATATTTCTGTAATTTTTTTCGATTTTTTGGCAATTTGAACACTATGCTCGATTAACGGGATACCTTTTAATTTTTTTATGTTTTTATTTTTTAGACCTTTTGAGTTTTTTCTCGCTGGTATGATACAAATCATCTAACTTAACCAATTTGATTGTCCAGTTTTTTTATATTCTACACTCTTTGATAGGTAGTTTGGTTTAATTTTAAAAAAATCTGCATTATCAAGAATTAATTTTAATTTTGAATTCTTAATCATTTTTTTAAAATTCATATTATAAAACTGATCATGCTTAATCATTATCACCAAAGCATCAAAAGACTTTAAACTTTTTATATTTTTTAAAGATTTAGCTTTGGTAATTTGTTTAATTTCTTTAGATGAAAAAAGTGGATCAAATATACTTACTGATACAGAGTTTTTTTTTAAGTAATTTACAAAATCTATTGTTGGTGAAAGAATATGAACCTTTAAATTAGATTTGTATGATAGTCCCATTATTAAAATTTTTTTTATATTTTTTTTTATAATGCTTTTTCCTATTATTCTATTAATTTGTGAGTCTAATTTGACTGCTGCTTTTACAATGTTTAATTTTTTTGGAAATTTAGATCCTCCAATCACATATTTGCTAGAAAGAGGTATACAATATCCCCCTGTACCAAAACCTGGATAATAAGTATTCATATTCCATTTTGTACCCACTAAATTAAGGACTTCTCTCATATTTTTATCTGGAAAAGCTAATGATAACTCATTAGCTAAGTTAATTTCAACATGACGATAACAATTTTCTATACTTTTAACTAATTCTGCAACCATGTAACTTGATGCTACATGAACCTTATTGGATACTATTAATAATATATCACGAATTATTTTATTTGAGTCTTTATGATAACACCCAAAAACTCTATCTAGCGTCTCTAAAGTTTTTGTTGGATCTTCAAACCAATCTCTTCTAGGCGCAACAGCAAAATGAAAATTTTTTATTATCTTATTTTTCTTTAAATCACTTTTAAAAGTTTTGTCTACAGTATTTGGCATTAAAGTTGACTCTACTATTATACATTCCTTTAAATTAAATTTATTATTTTTTCTTCTTGAAATTAATTTTATTACTTCCTTGAAATACTTTAAATATGGTTTTCCTTTTTTTTCAGTTGGAATACAAATAAAGTGACAAATAATTTCATCATCATTTAGTATTTCTTCAAGATTGTCTGTAGCATTTATAATTTTTTTTTGTTTTTTGTTTAATGAAAACCCTAACCAATTTTTCAAACCATAAATACTTATTTTTCCTTTATTTATTGTATCTATTTTTTTTTTGTCTATGTCATACCCTAAGCTCCTGATATTGTTTTTAGCATAAAATGACATTGTAGAATAACCAATATAACCACATCCCCATACAGCGATCTTAGCTTTTTTATTTCTTAAAAATTTTAGATATTTTGAATTTACGATCATCAAAATTTCTGTATTCTAATTTTGAGAGTTTTCAATTTATTTTTTTTAATTAGAAATGGCCCCATAACTAACCAGTCTAAACCTGAGCTATAAAACGACCTTAGAGCATCAGCAGGAGTCATTACAATTGGTTCGTTGTTAAGATTAAATGAAGTATTTAAAATTAATGGAATTTTAGTTATTTTATAAAATTCTTTTATCAAAAAATAAAAATCTTTATTTAAATTTTTACTAACAGTTTGTAGTCTACCAGTTCCATCAACATGAGTTACTGCAGGTATTTTTTTTTGCCATTTTTTTTTAATCTTATAAACTCTTTCCATAAAGTTTACTTCTCGTGTTTTAGGAATTTCAAATATTTCTTTTGCATATTCTTTTAATACAGATGGAGCAAATGGCCTAAAACCCTCTCTAAACTTAACAGCATAATTTAGTTTTTTTTTATTAATTCCTTGACGTGGATCTGCCAATATTGATCTATTCCCAAGGGCTCTTGGCCCAAATTCCATTTTTCCGTTAAACCATCCAATAAATTTTCCATTTGCTATACCTGCCGCAACTTCACTGTGTAATTTAATTGGTTTAGTGTAGTTTATTTTTGAATTATCTAAAAAATTTTTTATTTCTGCAGAAGTAAAACTTGGTCCAAAATAATTCATTTTTATTTCATTAATTTTTCTAGACTTTTTTGAATATTTACTATGAGCAAGTAAAGCTGCACCTATGGCTACCCCAGAGTCATCAGGGGCATATGAAATATGACTATCTTTAAAAAATTTAAAAGATTCAATTAAACCATTTAATACACTATTCATTGCAGATCCACCTGAAAAAACCAAGTTTTTTGATTTACTATTTTTTTTTGCAATTATAAAAATATGTCTGCATGTTTTAATAAATACTCTTTGCATAGCTCCTGCTATTTTTTTATGCTTTAAAATAATCTTTTCAGAAGATAATCTTGGTGATCCAAATATTTTTTCAAATTTTTCAGAAAATAAATACTTTTGTTTATCAAAAAGATAAAAATTAAAATAAGATAGATCAAGTTCAAATCCATCTTTATTAAAACTAATTAATTTAGAGATTTTTTTGTCGTATTCATTAAGTTTAGAGGAGTATGAAGCCAATGACATAACTTTCCACTCATCTGAATTTACCTTAAATCCTAAAAAGTCAGTAAAAGTTGAATAGAAAAGCCCAATTGAATGAGGAAATTTTATTGCTCTTTTTTTTTCAATTTTATTTAATTTACCCTCCGAAATTGTAACTGTTTCATCTTCACCTCTTCCATCTATGGTCACGATTGAGGCATCTTTAAAAGGAGACTGAAAAAAAGAAAAAGCAGCATGACATTCATGATGATTTAAAAATTTTAAAACATTGCCTGACCACCTCATTTCAAATTCTTTTGGAGATTTATCATCTATCATATTCATAATATTTGCTGGAACATTTGTTAACATTTCTCCTCGCCATCTAATATCTTGCAACCATCGTCTAGAAGCATTTTTGAGGTTTATTGACGGGTTCCAGGGAACTACTATCATATCAAGATTTTGCCATTTCAACTTTCCTTGCCTTAAACACCATTTTGCAGACTTTTCAGGAAAGGATGTGCTATTTTTTTTTCTATCAAATCTTTCTTCTGGTGCTGCAGCAATTATTTTTCCATCCACTATAAGAGCGCTTGAGGATATAGTTAAGTAGGGATAAATTGCTAAAATATTCATAGGTGTTATGTATAGCAATTGTTTATATAAATTAAAGTAAAATAATATGATAATTCATATATTTTTAAAAGTTAATAAATTTTTTTATAAATTTTTAATTTTTATAGCTTTTGTTTTTTTTAGTTTTTTAATTCTACTCAAAAAAATTAACACAAATGTTATCTAAAAATTTAAAAACAAAACTAGGAAGACCTCTTTTAGGGTTAGCATTGCTATTGCTTATAATATTTTATATTTTTCAGGAATATAATCAGTTAGGTCTTTTTGCTGATGACATACCAACAATATATCGCTTAAGTAGAGACTTAAGTTTTGGAGAAATTCTTCATATAGCTCATGCCTATGACGCTGCAAGGGATCTCCATTTAGTTTGGCAAAAAATTTTTATAGATATTTCCAAACCTAAAATTATTTCAAATATTCATTTCTATCAATTAACTCTTTATCTAATAAATTCTGTTATTTTATATTTTATAATTATAAAACTAGGAATAACTGTAAAAAATTCTTTTATATGCTTGTTGTTTTTTATTTCATTTCCTCTTTATGCAGAAGTAGCTTTTTGGACCCATGCATTTTCAATGGTTCTAATGTCAGGTTTATTTTTTTTATTATTTATAATTTGTAATTTACAAATAGTCATAACGCAAAAAAATAAATTTGTTTTAGAGGTTTTTTCAATAATATTTATTTTTTTAAATATTTTTACTTATGAGCAATCAATTGTGGTATCTTTTTTTATAATATTATTAAGAGAGTTTTTTATCCTTAAAGAAAATAAAAAACGTTTAACCTTTTCAATTATTATAATATCTTTTTATTTAGTAATAATAATTCTATTTAGTGTATATAAATTATACGCAGCAGGTGTATTTGATGTGGGTCCTAAAAGTAACTTTACTGGATCAAGTTTTTCATCGCCACAACAATGGCTATTGAATTTAAAAAGAGGGTATGGCTTGTTTATTGTCAATTTATTTAATTTTGATTTATTTAAACAGTTATCTAAAGAAAACTTATATATAATTTCTTCATTAACAATTGGGCTATATTTCTATCTTTCTAGTTTTAAAATTTTAAAATATAAAAATAATTTTAAGATTAGTTCTTATAAAGTCTTTATATGCATAGTATTGTACACTTTAGCTTTTATTCCACTATATATACATTATATATCTGATAGGCATTTTTATATACCTTCAATTTTTGCAATTATTGGATTTGGCTTTATTCTTAATGAAGTTTCTACATTTTCAGAAAATACAAAAAAAAATTCATTTTTATTTAACTTTTTAATATCTATTTTTATTATCAATAACTTCATGAATTTTGGAGGAATAAAGAATACTTATATCAATAACTTTCAGCTTAAAAAAGATTTCTACACAGAGATAATTCATTTGGAGGATATAAAGAATATCTCCCACATTGCTTTACTAGACTTCCCTGATTTAAATGATGATGTTATATTTTTTGCACATGAACAAATGGAAACTTTAAATTTATTTTTCAAAGATGATAAATTACCAAAAATAGTTAAAATTAATGATATGCGCCCACAAAAAGATAATGTTATTGTAAAGTATATTGAAATTAAAAATAAAAAAATAATATACAAAATTTATGATTAAAAATATTTTAAAACCATTAAGAATTGATCATTGGACAAAAAATTTTGTATTAGTTTTTGGATATATATTTGCAACCTTTTATTACTCTGAAAATTTTTATAACTTTAATAAGTTAATTTATGGTTTTTTTATTATATGCATTTCTGCTTCAGCAAATTATTTAATTAATGAATTTTTAGATAAAGAAACAGATAAATTCCACCCAATTAAGAAGTTTAGAACTTTTGTAAAAGCAAAAAAGAATAAGGGTGTTTTTTTTGAATATATTTTTTTAGTATTTTTATCAATTATTTTTTCATATTTTATTAATTTTACTTTTTTTATTCTGAATATAACGTTTATTTTTTTTGGATATCTCTATAATGTGAGGCCATTTAGATTAAAAGATATAGTTTTATTAGATGTAATATTAGAATCAGCCAACAACCCTTTAAGGTTTATAATGGGTTGGTCAATATTATTGCCTGATTATTACCCACCACTAAGTATAATTTTATTTTTTTGGTTTGCCGGATGTTTTTTAATGTCAATGAAGAGGTATACAGAATATCATTATTTAGTAAAAAAAATAAAACCTGAAAAATATAGAAATTCATTTAAATATTATAATAAAAATAATTTATTTAACCTTTCAATTTTTTACTGTTTGTTTTCCTTTTTCTTTTTTACAATATTTATTATTAAATATAAAATTGAACTTATTATAATTAGTCCATTTGCTATTTTATTGTATATGAGAGTCTTCGCTATATCATTAGTTCAAAATTCATTAATAATGAGAATTGAAAAAATTTATAGAGACAAATTTTTTTTGTATATCCTTTTATTTAGTATTTTTTTTTCAATAATATTATTAAAAATAGATATTCCTTCATTACAATTATTTGAACAAAATAATTTAATATCTATATTTTCTTAAAAAAGGTTACCTTCAACGAGCATCTAAAGTATATTTGGATATTAAGTGTCTTGTGTCATTTTGAATTAGCTCTTCTAAAACTGCAAAACGTCCAACCATTCTTATTTTAAAGAAATTTTCTATAACATGATAATAATCTCTGTTTAGGTAATCATCAAAAATTATTAATGGCATATCTTTTTTATTTATAAAAAAATTATGTAAAAATAAAGAACACAATACTCTGAATCTTCCATCAATTAATATTAAATCTGGAACTTTTGTGGACTTACTCAATGTATCTAAAACATCATTAACATAGTGAATTACTTTTGATTTAAAGAAATGCTTCCTAATATTAAAAAATAAAGGTGTTGAGTAATCCCCTACAATACCTAAGCTTTTAAAGTTTAACATTTCTTTATTATCTATCTTGTTTAATAAAAAATTATAAAAATTTTTGTCAGACTCAATAGATATGAAAGTCTTATTAAGATTAGATGCCAAAATAGTGCTACTACCTGAGCCATATTCTAAATAAAAATTACTTTTTTTTAAACTTTTGATAAAAAAGTTTGTTGCATCTTCACTTCCAAAATTAACATTACTAAGCTTATAATTAGTTTTAATTAAATTGTAATATTTTAAAAGTAGATAAATAGTTAATTTAAATTTCATTATTGAAATATCATTATAATTGGTAGTTATATTATATACCCTTTTTTACAAATTTTTAATAACGGAATATCAGTTTTGGAATCGGTATAAAGTATTGAATATTTTTTCTTAAAATTTTTAATTTCTTTTAAAACACGTTTTTTCTTTTCTTTTCCAAAGCAATTTTTACCTATAATATTTCCAAATTCTTTTTTATTCAAATTTACTTTTGTTGAAATTAATTTAGCTTTAAATAATTTTGCAATAAACTTGCAATAAAAATCAGCACTTGCAGTTACTATATAGACTTTATCACCTATTTTTTTTGAATTAATTAATGTTTTATAAATTTTTCTATTCTTAAAATTTAAAAAAATTAAATTTGCAAACTCTTTTGAGAATTTATTTATTTGTTCTTTACTATAACCTTCTAGTATTTTAGAAAAAAATTTTGATTTAGTTTTAGTTCTATGATCACAACCTGAAAAAAAATGAAGTAAGGAAATTTTAATTAAAAAAGGAATTTTAAAATAAAATTTAAAAAAATCTCTTCTTAATAAAAATAAAAGTAATTGTTTAAGACTGTCACAGGAAATTAAAGTCTTATCAAGATCAAATAAGACTATTTTATTTTTTGATTTCATTTAATAACTTTGTCTATTATTTGAAAAATTTATCAACATAATTGAATTATTTTTTAAATATTATAATTTTAAAAATCAGAACAAACAAAACATTTAGATTAATGTGTTTTATTAACTAAAAAACAATCGCTGGAATACATGTGCCCCGATTAATAGTTGAATTAAAATAGTAAATATTAAAAAAATTATATCTAATCTTAAAAGTATAATATCAATAAAAAAACCCCAACATCTCTGCTGGGGTTTTAAAATAATATACCAAATATCTTTTGAAAATTTTTTTCAGTGCATAAATCAAGCCAATTGAGCTATTAGTACTGGTCAGCTACACGCATTACTGCGCTTCCACATCCAGCCTATCAACGTGGTGGTCTACCACGGCTCTATAGG
>Ga0114997_10005024_pt1 | contig 10173 bp, 10 predicted proteins | sample ArcticOcean_MG_C_2_FD_87045 | JGI IMG/M metagenome (GOLD analysis project Ga0114997, IMG submission 87045) | Marine microbial communities from western Arctic Ocean - ArcticOcean_MG_CB4_136 | ecosystem: Environmental > Aquatic > Marine > Oceanic | place: Arctic Ocean: Canada Basin | collected... | reverse complement strand
TATTAGATCAGCTATAGATATTGCAGATTTAATATCTTTTGCAAAAGATACGTTTTTATATTTAGAAAGTTCACTTTTATAACCTGTGGGGTCGTAATAGTTTATAATCGCACCTTTTTTTAATAAAGACGGTATCATTTTTAAACATGAAGAATCTCTCATATCATCTGTGTTAGCTTTAAATGTTACTCCCAAAAAACATATATTTTTATTTTTAAATTTATCATTCATGAAAGTGCCGATTCGTTTTAATAATAAGAAAGGTCTATTTTTATTAGATTTAACTACACTTTTAACAACAGATAGATTGGTTTTAAATTTATCTGCTGTATCGATAAGAGCTTTAGTATCTTTTGGAAAGCATGATCCACCATAAGCAGGGCCTGCTCTTAAAAATCGGCTGCCAATTCTTACGTCTAAACCCATTCCGATTGAAATATCTTCTATATTTACATCAGATTTTTCACATAAGTTGGCAACTTCGTTAATAAAGGTAATTTTAGTAGCTAAAAATGCATTAGAGGAATACTTTATTAATTCAGCTGCTCTTCTGGATGTGTTAATAAATTTTGCACCTTTAGAAATCAAGGGTTCATATAGATTCTTTAAAATCTTAATAGATTTTTTGTTAGCTGTTCCAATTAAAATCCTATCAGGATAAGAAAAATCTCTTATAGCCTCCCCTTCACGAAGAAATTCAGGATTAGAAACTACTGAGAAGAGTTGTTTTTTTTTATTTTTAGATATGATTTGTTCTATTTTGTCACCAGTTGTTAAAGGTACAGTAGATTTAGTTATTATTATTTTAAATTTAGTAATTGAACTTCTCAATTCCCTAGCAACACTAAAAACCTGCGATAAATCTGCAGAAGTGCCTTTTTTTTTGGTAGGAGTGCCAACGCAAATAAAAATAATATCAGATTTTATTACAGAATCTTTTATTGAGGAGGAAAACGTTAATTTTTTATTTTTATAATTTTTTATAACCAATTCTTCAAGACCCGGTTCATAAATTGGAATAATTCCTTTTTTTAAATCAGCAATTTTTTTAATGTCGTGGTCAACGCAAATTACATCATTTCCTAAGTCTGCAAAACATGTGCCGCTAACTAAACCCACATAACCAGTACCTATCATGCAAATTTTCATACCTTAATTTTTTCTTGTCCGATTGTTGCGCATGAATTAATGTAACCCTCGAGAGTTCCACAATCTAGATACTTTCCCTTAAAAATATTTGCGTAAAATTTATCACCTTTATAAATCATTTTTTTGATTGCATCTGTAATATGTATTTCGTTCCCTTTGCCAGGTTTTAAATTTTTAATTTCACTCATGATCTTAGAAGGAAGTATATATCGACCAATAATGGCAAAATTAGATTCAGCTTCTCTTGTGCTTGGTTTTTCAATTACATTCGATACTTGAAATGAATTTTTTAATTTATTCTTAACAGATAAAATACCCCATCTAGAAACGGTTTTTCTATTTACAGTTTTGGTGGCTATTATTGAGCCGCCAGTTTTATAATGTAATTTTATCATTTCCTTTGAACAATTTTTTTTAATAATTAAATCATCTGGCAATAACATTAAAAAATGACTTCCTTTTATATGTTTTTGACACTTTAAAAGCGCATCTCCTGTTCCATTTGGTGTATTTTGATAAACAAATTTAATCATTTTTTGATATTTCTTAATCTTAAGAAATTCATGCTTCAACCTTTTATCGTTATTTTTTTTTATTATTTTTTTATAAAAATTATCATTAAAAAAATACTTTTTGATGTTGGATTTGTTTTTTGAAATAATGAAAATAAAATTTTTTATGCCCGCTTCAATACATTCGTTTAATATATACTCCAAAGCGGGCTTACCGTTTATTGGCAAAAGCTCCTTTGGTATAACGCTTGATAGTGGAAGAAGTCTTGTTCCAAGCCCTGCTAAAGGAATAATAGCCTGTTTAATCATTTCTTTCTTTTACATATAATATTTAATATTTACAAATGAAAATAATACTAATTAAAAAAAAATTGATAGAAGTGCTAAATGAAGAAGAAAATATTGGTTTTGTGCCAACTATGGGAGCTATACATAAAGGGCACGCTTCATTAATAAAAAAATCAATAAGGGAAAATAATAAAACCGTTGTTTCGATATTTATAAACAGACCTCAATTTAATAAAAAGTATGATTTTAAAAAATACCCCAGAGTATTATATAAAGATAAGAGAATGCTAAAAAAACTAAATGTTGATTATGTATTTATTCCATCAGAAAAAGAAATTTATCCAAAAGGAGTTAATAAAAATATTAGAATAAATAAGTTTAAGAAAAAATTATGCGGTGAATTTAGACCCAACCATTTTGAGGCAATCGTAGATGTGATTCAAAGATTTATTAATATAATTAATCCAAAAAAAATTTATTTAGGACAAAAGGATATGCAGCAATTAATATTAATTAAGGATTATTTTAATAAAAATAAAATTAAAACTAAGGTTATTGGCTGTAAAACAATCAGACAAAAAAATGGGGTTGCTCTATCTTCAAGAAATTTACTCTTAAATAAAAATGATCAAAAAATTGCCTCTAAAATTTATAAAATTATAAAAATATCTAAAAAAAAAATTATGCAGAAAAAATATTCAATTACTTTTATAAAACGTAAAATATTTGCATTAGGGATAAAAAAAATAGAATATTTTAAAATTTTAGATATAAATAAAATAATCAAGCCGTATGGAAAAAAAAACAATAAAAAAATTTTTATTGCATATCATTTGAATTCTGTAAGATTAATAGATAATATTTAATTATAAAAAAAATACGATCCTAATCCTAAGAACGATAGGAAACCAATTACATCTGTTATTGTTGTTACAAAAACACTTGAAGCTATAGCCGGGTCTATATTAAATTTCTTTAATGATACAGGAACTAGAATTCCAAATAAGCCCGCAACCATCATATTTAAAATCATCGAAGCTCCTATTAAAATAGATAAGTTGAATTCTTTAAACCAAAACTGGACAATAACGCCTGTTATTATTGCAAATATAATTCCATTTAGAATTCCAATTACAAATTCTTTTGTAACTATTTTTCCGAAGTTTGCAGATGACAACTCTTTGGTTGCGAGAGCACGTATTGTAACAGCTAAAGTTTGCATTCCTGCATTCCCACCCATTGAAGCGACTATTGGCATTAAAAATGCAAGTGCAACCATTTGTTCAATTGAAGCTCCAAATTTACTTATCACCCAAGTAGCTAGTAATGCTGTGAACAAATTTAGTAGTAGCCAATTAAATCTTCTTTTAGTTTTTTGAAAAATGCTATCTGTAATTTCTTCATCTCCAACGCCAGCAAGTCTTAAAACATCTTCTTCAGCTTCTTCTTTAAGTACAGTAAAAACATCGTCTCCTGTAATCATACCTACTAACTTGTTTTCTTTATCTACAACACCAGCGGAAACAAGATTATAATTTTCAAATATATGCCCCACTTCTTCCTTGTCCATATTTACAGGAATTAAAACTTGCATTTCATTCATTATTGAATTCATTTTAGATTCTCGAGAAGCTCTTAAAACTTTTGATGAAGGCACTGTTCCGATTGGTTTAAAATTATTATCCACAATAAAAATTTCTAAGAATTCTTCTGGTAAATCTTTATTTTCTCTAAGATAGTCTATTGTCTGACCAACATGCCAATTACTAGGTATTGTGGTGAATTCTCTTTGCATAATACGAGCTGCTGAATCTTCGGGGTAACTAAGACCTTCTTGTAAAATAAATCTGTCTTTTGGAGATAGTTTGTCTAATACAACATTTTTTTTACTTTCATCCAAATTTTCTAAAATTTTTAAAGCATTATCTGACTCAAGGTGTTTTAAAATATTTGCTATAGATTGAGCGGAAAGAAGTATAAAAATTTCGGTTTGTATAGATTCGTTTAACTCAATAAAAATTTCTGGTTCAACATTAAAACCTTCTAATTCAATAAGTTTTGAGCGATTTTCAAAACTTAAATTTTCTATAATATCAGCAGAATCAGCAGGGTGCTGTTCTTTCAAAGCTTTATTTAAATACTCAGCATCATTGTCTTTAATTTTTTTATTAAAAACGTTGATGAATTCCTTGTTAAATTCAAAATTAACTTTCTTATCAATAATTTTTTTTGTTAAAACCATAATTTTACGTTATTTTAATCGAAACTATTAGTCGATTTTTTTTAAAACACAAACTTAAAATGAATATAAATGGGAATTGAAGTAAAAATCAGTAATAAAGCAGTTGATTATTTAAGAGCAATTCAAATTCTTGAACAACGTGTCAATGACGTTTTTGTGGGTAAAAAAGATGAACTTGTATGGGTTTTGGAACACAAACCAATTTTTACCGCAGGCACCAGTTCAAGTGAAAAAGATCTAATTGATAAGAAAATTAAAGTCATCAAAACTAATAGAGGCGGAAAACATACGTGCCATGGGCCAGGACAAAAAATTGTTTATTTTGTATTAAATTTAAATAGAAGAAAAAAAAATATAAGAGATTTAATTGAAAAAATTGAGAAATGTATAATTAATATATTAAAAGAATATAAAATAGAATCCCACCCAGATAGAAAAAATATTGGTATATGGGTTTATGATAAAAATGAATCAAAAAAAATAGCTGCTATAGGAATAAGAGTCAGAAAATGGGTCGCGTACCATGGTTTCTCAATAAATATACACAATGATCTAAGCCAGTATAAAAAAATAGTCCCCTGTGGTATTAAAGATAAAGGGGTTACAAGTATGAAAGAAAAAGGTGGGGAAAACTTAGATAAAATTAATGAAATTATCGTGAAAAAATTTTTAAATTCTTTTCTTTGAGAATTTTTTTAAAGTCTAGTGATGGTTCTGCGAAAAAATTATATTTCATAGAATCAATAGAAAAATTGATTTTATGTGCGTGTAACATAAGAAAACTTTTTTTGTTAACTTTTCGGTCTATAAAACTGTATTTACTATCGCCTAATATCGGATGTCCATGTAGTAAAAGTTGCTTTCTCAATTGATGTTTTCTTCCCGTAACTGGATTAAGTTTTAATAGAGAGTAGTTTGAGCTTGAATCAATAACATTATAATGTGTTATAGCTTTAAGGATTGTCTTTTTTTTTCCTTCATAGTATATGAGGTCATCAATAAAAGTTCCTTTTTTTTCTTCGAAATCACCAATTACAATACCCAAATATGTTTTGTGAATTTTTCTAATACGGAACAACGAAGTAAATAATTGTGCATACTTTCTATTCTTAGCAACAATTAAAATTCCTGTAGTTTCCTTATCTATTCTATGTACGGCGAAAGGGCTTGAATTCTTGAATTCATTAGTATTTTGCAGTATATCAAGAATATTTTTTAAAGATTTTGTTCCAGATTGCACTGCAATGCCAGCTGGTTTGTTTATTACAACAAAATCATCATTATTTTCAATAAACATTTCAGATGATTTAGAAAGTTCATTTTTATTCGGTATATATTTTTTAATAATTTTTTTATTTTTATCTGGTGAAAATATTAGGTCAAAGATTGAGACACTATCATTTGTTTTTAATTTATATGCACTTTTAACTTTTTTATCATTAACTTTAATTTTTCCTTTTCTTAGATTTTTCTCAATGTATGATTGGGGAATATTAAATATTTTTTTTTTGAACCATCTATCAAGACGTGCATCAATAAAATCATCAGTGATTGGATAAATCTTTTTCATAGCATATTAATTTAGTTACTATTTTAGTAACATTAATTATAACACATGACAGTTTATTTGCTTGTTTTGGTTTTTTTCGGATCTACTAAAGTTTTAGGTTCTGCTTGTTTTTCTGTTTTCTGGTCAGGACTTTTCTTTTTAACATCAACCTTTTTAGCGTCTATATCTCTGTCTACTAGCTCAATTACAGCCATGGGAGCATTATCGCCATATCTAAATCCCGCTCTCATAACTCTTGAATACCCACCTTTTCTTTTTTCATATCTTTGAGAAAGTGTTTTTACCAATTTATTCACTGAATATTTGTCCTGTAATTTAGAAAATAGACCCTTCTTGGCGTGCAAATTATTTTTTTTTCCTAAAGTTATTGCTTTATCTATTTGAGGTTTTAACTCCTTAGCCTTTGGAAGAGTTGTTGTGATTTGTTCGTATTTAATAAGAGAGTTAAGCATATTTTTAAATAATGCTTTTCTATGCTCTGAAGTTCTGTTCAGTTTTCTATTAGCAAATTTATGTCTCATTTATTAATTATTTTCTTCAAGTTTTTTAGATAATTCAGCAATATTATCTGGTGGCCATTTTGGAACTTCCATTCCCAAATATAAAGACATTGAACTTAGAACTTCTTTAATTTCATTAAGAGATTTTCTACCAAAATTTGGGGTTCTTAACATTTCTGGTTCTGTTTTTTGAACTAAATCTCCTATATAAATAATATTATCATTTTTTAAACAATTCATCGATCTTACAGAAAGCTCAAGTTCATCAACTTTTTTAAGTAAATTTTTGTTAAAAGCAGGTTCTACTACTTGAGGTTTTTGCACTTCTTCGGCGGGTTCATCAAAATTAACAAACATCGATAATTGTTCTTGAAATATTCTGGCAGCATAAGCAACGGCATCCTCAGCAAAAACAGATCCATCAGTTTCTACTTTCATTATAAGTTTGTCGTAATCTAATGATTTTCCTTCTCTAGCATTTTCTATTGAATAAGACACTTTTTTAACTGGACTAAAAAGTGAATCTATAGCTATTAAACCAAGTGGGGCATCTTCTGTTTTGTTTTTTTCTGAAGGTTGATATCCTTTACCACTGTTAGCAATCAACTCCATGTGAAACTTTGTGTTATCATCTAAATGACATATAATTAATTCTGGATTTAAAATTTCAACTTCAGAATTTGCCTGAATATCTTTAGCTTTAATTTCCCCAGGACCTTTTACATCTAAAATTAATTTTTTAGGCCCTTCAGACATTACTTTTAAAAATAAAGATTTAATATTTAAAACAATATCCGTAACGTCTTCACGAACTCCTTTTATAGTAGAAAATTCATGTAGCACACCATCAATTTGAATTGCAGTAATTGCAGATCCTTGAATAGAAGATAGTAAAATTCTTCGTAATGAATTTCCAAGTGTAAGCGCGTAACCTTTTTCTAGTGGTTCAGCAACAATAGTGCTGACTGATTTATCTTCGTTGTTTTGAATATTAAGTTTTTTTGGTTTTATTAATGTCTTCCAGTTTTGATTTATTAGTGTAGTTTGCATATCTTTATACCCTTCTTTTTTTTGGTGGTCTCGCTCCATTATGTGCCATTGGTGTTGTGTCTTTAATTGAAATAATTTTAAAACCTCTAGAATGTAATGCTCTTAATGCTGTTTCTCTTCCTGATCCAGGTCCTTTTAACTTTACAACAAGATTTTTTAAACCCATCTCTTGAGCTTTACTTGCAGCATGATCGGCTGCAATTTGTGCAGCATAAGGTGTAGATTTTCTGGAGCCTTTAAAACCTCGCGAACCTGCGGACGCCCAAGCAATTACATTTCCATTGTCATCAGATATAGTTACTATTGTGTTGTTAAAAGTTGCGTTAACAAATGCAATACCTGAAGTAATATTTTTTTTTATTTTCTTTTTACCTTTTTTTTCCTTAACTTCTGGTTTAGTTTTTTCAGAAGCTACTTTAGTTTTATTATCTTTATTTTTTTCATCCATAAGATTATTTTTTCAAAGGAGTTAATTTTTTACCAGCTATAGCTACAGCTTTTCCTTTTCTCGTTCTAGCATTGCAGTGGGTTCTTTGTCCTCTTACTGGTAATTTTTTTTTATGTCTAGAACCTCTGTAGGATGCTAAATCAATTAATCTTTTAATATTAAGTGATATTTCTCTTCTTAAATCGCCTTCTACTTTATAGTTTGCGTCAATAAATTCTCTAATTTTTAAAACCTCATCTTCAGTCAAACTATTAACTCTCTTGTTTTTTTCTATGTTCAACTTTGTGCAAATTTCATTTGAAAACTTATCACCTATGCCATGAATATAAGTAAGAGCTACATGAACAATTTTATTTTGAGGGATATTTATACCAGCTATACGTGCCATAATTTTATTGGAATTAGTATTATAATTTCGCTATTTATATTTATACTACTTAAAAAGTCAAGCCTCCAGAGAATCAATAATACCCCTTATTTGGCCATATATTTGATCAATTTCCATAATTCCATCAATTTGGTGTAATAATTTCATTCCATCATAATATTTTAGTATAGGAAGCGTTTCTTTTTCATAAGTGACAAATCTGCTTTTAATAGTATTTACATTATCATCTGATCTCATTTGTAAAAACTTGGGATCACATTTGTGATTATTAGGAGTTGGGGGGTTAAAAAATTCATTAAATATATTTCCACATTTTGAGCAAATTTTTCTACCTAAAATTCTTTTTATAATAGTATCTAGATCAACATTTAAGCTCAAAATACAAGATATTTTTTGATTATACTTTTTAATCGAATTCTCTAAATTTTTTGCTTGATTTAAATTCCTGGGATATCCATCAAAAATCATGCGATTTGAATAATTTTTATTTAAGAAAATTTTTTCTAATAATTGAGAAATTAACACGTCTGATACTAAAGATCCTTGATCAATTGGGGATTTAATTTTTTTTCCTATTGAGGTTTTATTTTTAATTTCTTCTCTTAATAAATCTCCTGTAGAAACTTTAAAAAGATTATAATCTCTAACTAAATTGTCAGCTTGTGTACCTTTGCCCGCTCCAGGAGGTCCAAACAATATAATATTCACTTATTAACGTCCAAATTTTGTTTTTTTAATTAATGATTCGTACTGTTGACTCATCATTCTAGTCTGTACCTGTTGAACAGTATCCATTGCAACTACAACTACTATTAAAATCGATGTTCCTCCTAAATAAAAAGGTATAGGATAATTTGCAATCAAAAATTCAGGCATTAAACAAACGGTTGTCAAATACAAAGAACCTAATACAGTTAATTTTGTTAAAATGTCATCAATATAAAATGCAGTTCTTTCACCTGGACGTATTCCTGGAACATAACCACCTTGTTTTCTTAAATTTTCTGCAGTTTCTTTTGGATTAAAAACAATTGAAGTATAAAAAAAAGAGAAAAATATTATTCCTGATGCATACAATATCATATACAAAGGTTTACCTTGAGAAAACCAAGAAGAAAAATTTATCATAAATTCAGATTCTGATGAAGAAAAATTTGAAAATGTTACTGGTAGTAATAATAAAGCTGAAGCAAAAATCGCAGGTATTACTCCTGCAGTATTAATTTTTAATGGCAAATGAGAAGATTCTCCACCATAAACCTTGGTACCCATTTGTCTTTTTGGATAATTTATTAGTATTTTTCTCATTGCTCTTTCCATAAAAACAATAAAAGCGACTGTAAATATAAGTATAGTAAAAATAATTAATATTAATTGAGCTGACAATGCTCCTGTACGACCTAACTCAAATGTTGTTGCTAATGCTCTTGGTATTTCAGCAACTATTCCTGAAAAAATTATTAAGGAAATACCATTACCAATACCTCTTTGGGTAATCTGCTCACCCAACCACATCAAAAATATAGTGCCAGCAACTAAAGTAATTACTGTTGTGATTTTAAAATAAAATCCTGGATTAATTACTATAGCAGAAGAACTTTCTAACCCAACCGCAACCCCGTACCCTTGAATTGTTGCTAAAAGCACAGTCCCATATCTTGTATATTGGCTTATTTTTTTTCTACCTATCTCGCCTTGATTTTTAAGATTTTTAAAATATTCTGAAACACCTGTTAATAATTGCACGATAATAGATGAAGAAATATAAGGCATGATTCCTAGTGCAAATATTGCCATTCTTTTAACGGCGCCACCTGAGAAAACATTAAACATTCCTAAAAGCCCTGTTTGGTTAGATGACATTAACTCTTTAAGTGATTGGGGGTCTATTCCAGGCAATGGGATGTAAGTTCCAAATCTATAAACTAAAAGAATTAAAATAGTAAAAATAATTCTATTTTTTAAATCATTGTCCTTAGACAAAAACCCTGGATTTTCATTATTTTTATTCATTTTATAAACAGAG
>Ga0114997_10005023_pt1 | contig 10173 bp, 23 predicted proteins | sample ArcticOcean_MG_C_2_FD_87045 | JGI IMG/M metagenome (GOLD analysis project Ga0114997, IMG submission 87045) | Marine microbial communities from western Arctic Ocean - ArcticOcean_MG_CB4_136 | ecosystem: Environmental > Aquatic > Marine > Oceanic | place: Arctic Ocean: Canada Basin | collected... | reverse complement strand
GGAAAAATCACTCAAAAAAGTATCTAAATCAAAATCCCGTCAAAAAGCCAAAGGGATAATTAGAAAACAAGGAGATTGATATGTTGATTACACAAAATTCTACATTAACTGGTAAATTAAATACAATGGAACTTGATATAACTTATAACAATTATACCAAATACAAACTTGGAAAAGAAAATGTTCAAGATGTATTCCCTCATTTAAATGTTTATGAAAGAGAATTTCTTATATCTGGTGTCACCCCTCAAGAATGGGATAGCATGTTACTAGACCCAATCCATGTAGAAGAAACTGTACTGGATTAATATGCTTCAAACAAGTTCATCACAACCAATAGGAGATTGACATGGCTCAAACACATTCAACACAAACTTTATTAGATTATGACCAATTATTATATTGGTACGAACAAGCTTGTGATGCTGGAAATGAAAAAGATATGCGTAAGTTATACGAACAAATCATAGCCTATCAAAAAAGATGGAGTTTATAATGTTATTCTACTTAATAGCTGGCATTGCGTCAGCATGTGCAATCTTATTCTTACTAGCTAAGCTAAATATTAAACGAATCCTATGTTTTGACATACTCGTGGACATATGTGCCTCAGTCGCATTGATCGTCATGTTTGCTGGAACGTTTGCTGGAATGATGGCAGGTATCCTAGGTGGTGCAATCATTTCAATAGTTCTATTCATTCTTAAACGCACAATAGGTTACGAAAAGCCAAAACGAGATGGATTTAAGGTTAGATGGGTTTATGTTCCCCCCAGATAATCTTAAAGACTGATGCAGTTAGAGATAGGTCGACCCTCTGGCAATACTGCAACTTCGTAGACAATATACCTGATGTCTACATTTTATCAAATTAAAAGAATTGATTCTGAGGGATTTAAATAAGGTTCTGAAGTAATAGAGTGCAACTCCTTATATCGCCTCAGTTTTGGTAATGTGAATAGCCTTTGGTTTAGAAAAAGCCAAGGGTTATTTGCATTGGGAAAAGCTAAATCCCATTTCATTAATCATCTATAACGTAAAGGAGAAAAAGATGAACTTAGCACAAATCATGGTATCAGGTAACATAGGACAACAACCTGAAATTAAGACAGTTGGCGGTACTAAAGTGGCTAACTTTTCTGTAGCCGTTAATGAAAACTGGACTGACAAGTCTGGTGCCAAACAAGAGAAAACGCATTGGTATAGATGTGAAGCTTGGGACGGCAAAAACGGCAAGGGTTTAGTTACTAACGTTATCGAACCATATGCAAAGCAAGGCACTACTGTATTCGTACAAGGCATGCCTATTAATGAAACTTATGAAAAAGATGGAGAGAAACGATCAGCTTTCAAAATCAAGTTAGCTGGAATGTCCTCTACATTCAGACTTCTTAATTCAAAGGATTCTTCAGAAGGGGGTGTTAAAGCTTCCCCAAAAGTGGACGTTGAATTAGATGATGAGATTCCGTTTTAGTCTTACAAACTCCTAAGACGGAAAAGGGGAGGGAGGACACCATCTGCGTTAGAAATCCCTCCCCGCTTTTTATAGGTATAATATGTCAAACAACAAAATATCGCCTCAGCATTATTCCAAATACAAAATAGAGCCAATAACATTTATCCTGGCTAATGATTTGGATTTTGCTCAAGGCAACATCATTAAGTACGTCCTACGTTACAAGGACAAGAATGGTCTAGAGGACTTACAAAAAGCCAAACAAAACATAGAGTTTTTAATTAAGAAATTAGGAGATTCCAATGGATAAACGACCTGAAACAGTAACAGTAACTATGACACTATTAGAGTGGAGAGTTACATTAGATGCTCTTGCTTCTGCAAATACTTGGGCAGATGAAAAAGATAAAGACACATACCCAAGAAACTGGGCAGTTAAACATATACTACCAAAATATGCTTATGCTTGTAATCCCAAAGACAAAAAATACAAGAACGTGCCTTTAAGCACATTGGTTCAACTACATGCAATCCATGAACACGATTATAAAAATAATGAATATTTTTTACATGATTATGAAATAGAGGAAAAAGCCAATGCGACTAATAACTGAAGAAGAAATGATTGCCGTAGTCAAAGCTCATGCTGATAACAAATCACGCATAGAAGCCAAAGACAAACAAGACTTAGAAGACGGCATAGCCAATTTACACGAAGAACAAGCATTAAAAATACACAAGGAGGAAACCGATGCAATTAATGACAAATAAAATTAAAGAAAAACTATTGCGTAACGGAGATGTTACTAACAGAGGCAACGACCATATACCAGTGGTTAAATTCTTTGGTGGTGGTTCTTGCACATGGCTCATAACAGAAATGGATTCAGCAGACGATGACACATTGTTTGGTCTGTGTGATCTAGGTATGGGTTATCCAGAGCTAGGTACTGTAAGCCTAGAAGAATTAAAATCAATGAGGTTCCCACCATTTGGATTAGGTGTTGAACGTGACATTCATTTTAGTGCTTTTAAGCCTCTGTCTCATTTTACAAAAGTAGCAAATCAATACGAAAGGATCGTAGCCTAATGTGGAATAAATTAAAACAAATATCGCCTCTGTCAAAAAAAGCCAACTGGATTGGTTGGTTTGTCACTGTGCATTTAATACAGTCAGCATTTTTGCTAATATTATTAATGGGCGTCGGTATTAATCCAACTCTAGTTGTGTCTGTTGTTGCAGCACCTCTGTGGATCGCAGTGGCTTTTGTATCTAAATATATAACTGATAAAATAATGGAGAAATAAATGCTTAGATTAAAAATGGGAGATTCAACTTATATTATTTCTGGAGATCAGAGCAAAATAATACAATTTGTTGGAATGTTCTTTATGAAAGACCTTACAATCTGTGAGGTTAAGAAGAAATACATTTACGTTACTTCTGATAACTCTGAAAATATGACTGCAAAAGACATACAAGCTATAGTAACTTACGCAGAAGAAGCCAATATGGACAAATTCCAAGCTTATGAAGACTTTAATAAAATAGAAATATCTATGTCTAATAATCAGGTTGAAGGTATAACCGCACTACAAAAGGGTTATAAAGACCTTATTGAAAAATTTTCTACTAAAGCCAAGAAAGTAGTTAAATTATTTTAAATTCAAGGGTACTGTGGAACATCACTAACGCAGTACCCTATCATTGACGTCAACAACAGGAGAGTAAATTGTTAATACAACTAAATCAACTAAAACCTAATCCAAGTAACGTAAGAACTGTCAAAGCTGAAAACTTAGATAAGCTTATCGCCTCAATTAAATCCAGGGACTTACTACATAATCTAGTCGTTCAAAAGAATGGTGTTGGCTATCATGTTATAGATGGCAACAGACGATACGAAGCTTTATGTGAGATTCATGGCAAATCATCAGCTATAGAAATAGATTGCAAAATCATTGAAGAAAATGCAATGGAAGTTGGTGCTATGGCTAATATGCTTAGAGAAGGCATGCACCCATTAGACGAAGCTGAAGCTATCAATAACGTAATGGAAGATGGCGAAGCTGACTATGACACCCTTGCTTCAAACTGGGGTCAAACAAGAAAGTGGGTTATGCAACGTGTAGCCCTTGCTGAATTATCTGACACAGTTAAAGAAGCTTTTAGAAATAAAGAATTCAACTTAGGTGTTGCTCAATTATTCACTAGAGTAAATATAGAAGTTCAAGATGAAATCTTTAAAGACTGCAATGGCAGATTTAGCTTTGATGGTATTGAAAGAAGAATAGGCAGTGTAAAGGTATTGCGTAACAACGTCATTATACCTAAAGCCCATAGTCTTTATAAAGAAATAGATTTCACTGGAGATTTGTTTAGTGAAAATCAATATGTGTCTGACGTTCCTAAATTATGGGAATTACAAAAGCTTTACGTTCAAGACAAAGCCAATTCATTAAATAAAAAACACAAGAATTGCGTAGTTATAGACACATATCCATCAGACGTTAAAGGTTTGCTTAAAAACCTTGTTCAAGTTTATGCAGAAGAAGCAAAGGAACTTGATCCAAAAGACATAAGTGTAATTATTACATATCGTCCTGAAATGGGTGATCTTTGGATACAGAAATACAAGAGCAAAATAGAGATGTCTCAAAAAGAATTAGACGCTATTGAAACTGGAGAAATACCAGAGCTTGGCTTAGTTGATATGTCTAATCCTCAACGTGAACTAACAAATGGAATGTATTATGACTATTTACGTTCTGAAATGTTTGAACACAGTGTTGATTTAAAAGGTACTTTAGAATCGACTCAACTGCATTTTACATTAGCAATGCTTTGTAATCAGATCGTGCCTATTTACTCTAGCACAAGAACATTACCAGTAGAGCATTACACTAGCATTAGATTTAATATACAAGGAGAAGATAATGGTTACTATAATGATCTTTTTGAAGAAATGTCTTCATATTGTGAAGCTAGTAAGTGCAATACTTTACAATTTTTCTTACGTCAAACAACAGATCGTCTCCACTCTTTTCTTTATAAAGGGATTGTGGCTTCGATGGATCAAAGTGAGACCTTCAAGTCGCACAAAGACCTCTACAATATACTTCCTGCCAAAGACTGGTTTAAACCAACGGAAGAATGGCTCAATAAATATAAAATAGTTCAGTTACGTTTATTAGCTCACAAGATTAAATGTAAATTATTACCTAACGACAACAAGAAGCTTGTTATGGATAAACTGCTAGTTGCCTTTAAAGAAGGTGCTTGTTTTGACCCTATTAAGTTTCTTGATACTGTCAAATAGAATCCATGGTAGGGACTAGTATGGAAAGATACTGTCCCGACTTAACTAACAGAGTGGGATCAGACAGATCATCATGCTCATTCTGTTAGTTACTTTTTTTAAATAGGAGATTCAAATGATTGTTAAAAAAACATTTTACGAATGGACTAAAAAATTAGGACAACAACATTGGGAACACCCTTATCCAGATAAATCAGGAACTTTATGCGGAAAACCAATGTTAGGAAATAACTATGCAAGAATAATTAAAAAAGAAAACAAAATACCTTGTGAGAATTGTGTAAAAGTTATTTTAGAATTGTCACGAACTGAAAGAAAACAGTTTTTTAAAGAATTAAAAACAACTAGTTAGCTTTATATATTCCCCAGTAGGCTATCAGACTGGCTTCAGCTAGACCATCTTGGTTCTTCTGTTGCCAGAGATGGTTTCCTTGTGGAATTAATTCAGATGCACGTTTACGGCTTGCATCTTTATCACTAGGGCAGTTTAAATCTTTCTTCCATTGTCTTGGGCTTACTTCTGTATAAGACATGCCATTAGCTACAATAAGCCCTAAATAAATACCATAACCAAAACCAGTAGAAAATGTACTAACTAAACCTTGTAGTGGCATAGCTTGTTGTTTTTCTATATATATGTGATCTGGATCATGCTCATCTAATATTGTCATTAAACTCCACATATCCAAAAACCTTTTTGTTTTGGCTTTTCTAACTATTTTAAATATAGGTGCTTTCTCAGCATGGATTGTTTTCTTTTCGTTATCAAAAAAAGCTAACCCTCCTGAAAGACCAGGATCAATTCCGCATATTATCATTTATCGCCTCCACTATAATTTTACATTTGAGGGCTTCAGCCCAACAATACAAATTAAACGCTGTTGGCTTTCTGTTCCCCGTTTCCCATTTGGCAACGAGACCAGTGGCACAACCGATAATATCATCTAATTCTGTTTGTGGAATTTCAAGTTGGTTTCTTCTTTGACGAAATTGTTCAATTAAATCATGAATAAATTCTTGTTCTTTAGTATTCATTTGCACACACCTTGTATATATTAATATGTTATACTTACAAATAAAAGTCAAGTAAGAGGTGCATAATGGAATCAAATAACACTTATTCTATACCAGTTCAATGGAACACAATGGATTTATCTGGTTACTTTGTGGGAGATACAATTGTAGTTGATTCCACGTTAAAGCCAATAGATGGCGAATGTGTTTTAATTAACTTTAGAAACAAAATACAGCTTATGGAATATAGAACTCCATATTTACAGCCTCAATCTTCAGACTCAAGCCATGAACAAATTGATGTGGGTTTAGTCGATATTTTAGGAGTTGTGGTTACATTAATTCATAAAATTTAAAAATTATATAGAGGTGCAAAATGAATATGATGACAACAAAAGACTTCAAATGGTTGGCAGAAGAAATAGCTCCAATGATTTATAAAAACGACATGAAAGACTTTGCAAAGGCAGTCAAAGCCAAATCAAGAAATAGCCGATTTAATATGGATAAATTTATGGAAGTTGCCATGTTATCCTGGGAAGGACGCAACAGTCCACATGCTCAAGAAGATTGGTTATCCAACGATATAGATAAACAGTATCAGGAAGGTAAAAGAAATGGCACTCACAAAACAGCAGCTTAGTGAACGCAAAAACTTTATAGGTTCATCTGAAGCTAAGACAATAGCAAACGGCTCATTTGAAGATTGGGCTAAACTTATATCAGAAAAGAAAGGTGAGAAAATACCTATTATATCCAAGCAGTTACAGACATTATTTGATGCTGGAAATCATATGGAATCTTTTGTTTTAGATCAATTTGAAACTATTTCAAAACTTAAAGCTGAGCAAAGGGGTTCTGGTCGTACTGTGGATCACATAGGAGTTCCCATACATTCAACATACGATGCTATTGCCTCAGATGGTAATCCTATTGAGGCTAAAACGCATTGGGGTTTTATGAGCATGGAAGAATTATGTGATCTATACGCACCTCAATGTCAGCATCATATGCACACATACGGAAAAGATCGTTGCTACATTGTTGCTTTTTTTGGGCTACATTGCCGTCTTGAATACCGCATGGTTAATCGTGATGATAGTTGGGTTGAAATGTATCTTGAGCAATGTAAAAGTTTCTGGAATTGGTATTCAACTGATGTAATGCCTGAAGGTTTTGAGATATTGCCTCCCGTTGACTGGACTGATCAAATCACAATCAACATGAGTGATTTATCTTGCTGGGACAATAAAATGCAATCGTCTATGAATCTAAACGCACAAGATATTATAGAAAGCACAAAAGCCAATAAGATTGCTGATACAGCTAAAGCAGAAATTAAGCATTACATACCTGCCAATTGTCGAAAAATGGTCTTGGATTTGTCAGGTAACTTAGAAGGCGACAAGATAATCGTATCTAGAAGCAAGGCTAACAAACTAACTTTAACGCATCAACCTAAAAAGGAAGAAAAATAATGGCTACAAAAAACTCAGCTAAATCGGTATGGGAAACATTGTCAGAGATAGACGTATCATCGCATATAGAAATGAAAGGTAAGTTTGCTTATGTTTCATGGGCATGGGCATGGGCTTTGGTAAAACAAAACTATCCAACGGCAACATTTGAAAAGCTTACATTTGTTGACAACCAAAATAACGTACTACCATTTATGCGTGATTCACTCACTTATACATACGTGTCATGCTCAGTTACCATTGACGGCATTACGCAAAAAGAAATATTTCCAGTGTTAGGGAATAAGAACGAACCTATAAAAGCGGCAACATCAATGCAAGTTAATACATCGCATCAAAGATGTCTTGTTAAATGCCTTGCTTATCATGGGTTTGGCACAAACGTATACGCTGGTGAAGACTTACCAGTTATGGACGCAAACTTTGAAATCAAAAAATCAACCAAAGACCAACAAGATCATTCGCATTACCAAAGAATTGATGTCTTGTTAGCTGAATGTAAAACTCCAGAAGAACTTGTTACTGCATGGAAGAATGATGCACCAGTTATTGGTAAACTTGACAACAAGGTTGTTACTAAACTACAAGGGCATTATAAAAACTATCTAAATACACTTAAAGCAAAAAGTATATAACGTCACAATAGGTTCTTAAATGATCTTGGAAGAAAAAGACACTCCACAAACTATAGCTTTAGAAATGTTAAAATTAATCACTGAAATTCAAAGACGTGAATCGTTGACGGAATCCAAAGAACAATATGATTTTGTCATTGAAGTCTTAACTGAGATACCAGCATTATTAACATTAACAATAGAGTGTTCTTTTCCTTCCTTGATAGAACTATCTGAAGAAACCAATTTAAGAACGCCAAGAATAACACCTAAACGTTTAAATCAATTAGAAACGGGAAAAATATTACACTTTCCAAGGGAGAAATAGCAATGAATAAGAAAATAATAAGTTTTAAAGTTTATGATGATGACGAACAAAAGACGTTAGTATCAGATAACGATTTAAATAAAATTTTAGAGGTTTTGGAAAACAATGGGTACATTGTAGAAGTAAAGTACAAGCAAAACCAAACTAATGAATAGTAAATCCATTAAAGAACTACAGCTTAAAGTTGTACTTATGTATTGGGAATACAGCAGACTATCATCAAGTGGGAAAAAAACGTTAGATGACATAGCCACACTAGTTGGTGTTGAAACTCATCAAGAAATATTATCACTTGAAGAAAAAATTAATAGACTTGTTGATCAATAAAAAAAAGACCGTAATGTTAGGCGTTCTAACACTTACAGCCTCTTTTCCCCACTACTGCCGAGTTGGGCAATGTATCAGTAATTAACCACATATGTATAAAGCTATTCAATTCACATTAATAATAAACATTGTGAATGGAAATATAAAGGGACAGCTCTAACATAAAAGCTGTCCCTGAAGGGTGCGTTATTAAATTACAACAAACAATATAAAAAAGGTATTCACATGTTTACTCATTGCAGAAATGAAGATTGCAAAGCTCCATTAAGACCAACAAAAAGAAAAAGAATATACTCAAAGCAATGTTCTAAATGTAAAAGCGATAGTTATTTTACAAGATTAAAAAATGTTCAAAAAGAATGTCTTGAAAAATCAGAATCGGTACCAGAAGAAGAATTGTTTCTTGACGATCCTAGAGCTTCTAAGCAAGGAATTCCTTTTAGATATAAAATTATGAATAATTCAAATATACAATCTAGTTTAGGAGAATTAAGTTAACATTTCTATAGCTGATAATCTGGTTTCATAGCATCGCCTATCCCAGCCTTTGCCAAAAGTAGAATAGTTGTTTAAACCTCTGTAGAATGATGATCTTTCAGTTGTATAGACTTCTATGACACCCTTAATGGAGGTTGGGTAAGCATCAATCATCTTTAAGGTTCCAGAGCCTATAACGCCATCTATGGGAGTTCCTATAAATTGCTGTAAGTTCTTTGCTGCTCTAGAAACTCCAGCATTAACGGCAAAATCAAACACACACCAATCAAGACCCGAAGGTAATTGATCGCCTCTGACCTTATCCCAGTATTTGCGTTTATAAATGTCAGCCACTTCATCAGCTTTCATTTCCTTTACTTCATCTTTAGTAACTTCTCTGCCTAAATATTTTTCATAAACGGCTCTTGTTACTCCAAAGTTAGTAGCACCTCCTGGGTCCATAGGGTGATCTACGTATCCACCTTCATGTTTTAAAAGAAGCTCTAAGCATAAGTTAAAATTATCTTTCATATCTTTTTTCCCTAAGTTTCTTAACATACAAATTGTAAAAGTAATTACCTACTTTACTAAATCGTTTAAATAAACAAAAATAAATTTTTAACATACGCTTACTTTGTTAATCCTTTGTACTTTTCAAAACTGCGAAGTCCGCCCAATCCTAACATGCCCATTAAAACCGTCATCAACGAACCCATGTCAAACGTAGGCAGTTCTGGTATAATAACATTCAAATAAGCACATACAAATAAAGTAACAGGTGCAAGGACAAAATGCCAACAAAGAGCAATTCCACACGTCCAACCAATAAAGGGTCTCCACCCGCTTACAAAGATGGATTTGTGCTGTGCTTCTGCTTTGTTTATTTCTATCTGTCCTTTAGCAAGTTCTTGAGCATGTGACTCTGCCATTGTTGCAACTTCATGTGCCAACTTATTCTTCATGTCTTTATCTTCTATAAACTTTCCAAGAAGATTAGAGACTGGTCCTATTAACGCTGTGAGCATTTGCATTCCTTCCCTTTAAAACGACTATCTATCCACACCTTGCCATAATAAAGAACAAATAACCAAAATGTAAATAAAATTCCTTCTATATAACTTAGATCATTCCAAGCGTCTAATACCATATTTTCCATATT
>Ga0114997_10005020_pt1 | contig 10177 bp, 6 predicted proteins | sample ArcticOcean_MG_C_2_FD_87045 | JGI IMG/M metagenome (GOLD analysis project Ga0114997, IMG submission 87045) | Marine microbial communities from western Arctic Ocean - ArcticOcean_MG_CB4_136 | ecosystem: Environmental > Aquatic > Marine > Oceanic | place: Arctic Ocean: Canada Basin | collected... | reverse complement strand
TATTCTCGCCACAGTAAGGGCAATCAAAGAAATGCTCAATTTCTTCCATAATAGGTATCAGTTTACTTTATTTTTCTTTTTTTCTTCGTTCTGAAACATTGTTTTTTAGTCTGTTTTTAATCGTAGGCGTAAAGCTTGGGAATGGTTTCCCGCTACCATCTGGCACATGAATCCTCTTGTGACTTTGCCCTGCTGGATTACCCATCGAATCTTTTGCTTCTGGTGATAGCTGCTCTTTTATAATTTCTTTAGGCATTATTTTTTTCCTTATCAAAAATTAAACTAATAAAAATGCTATATAGTTGTATGTAATTATAATACTTTATTTTAAATTGTTGAGTTTTTATTACGGAATGTAACCCGAAAAATTCTTAAACTTTGGTTGTTAATTTTTATACATTAAGATGTTCTTTAAGGTATTGACCTGTGTATGAAATTTTGCTTTTAACTATCTCTTCCGGTGGTCCGACTGCAAGAACTTTCCCACCTTTATCTCCTCCTTCTGGACCTAGGTCTATAATATAATCGGCTGTTTTTATTACGTCCATATTATGTTCTATAATTATTACGGTATTTCCTGAGTCTACTAATCGTGAAAGTACCTTGAGAAGATGAGCTATGTCTGCAAAATGAAGCCCGGTGGTAGGTTCATCTAAAATGTAAAGTGTCCTACCTGTGCTCCTTTTACTAAGTTCCTTCGATAGCTTTACTCGTTGAGCTTCTCCGCCTGATAGTGTTGTTGCTGCTTGACCAAGTTTTATATAATCTAGTCCTACGTCTGCTATCGTCTGAAGTTTAGATTTTATAGATGGTATATTCTGGAAGAAATTATTTGCTTCTTCAATTGTCATTTCTAATACGTTTGCAATAGTTTTTCCTTTATATAGAACCTCCAATGTTTCACGGTTGAAACGCTTCCCTAGACAAACTTCACAAACTACATGGATGTCGGGAAGAAAATGCATTTCAACTTTAATAACTCCATCGCCTTGACAAGTTTCACATCGTCCACCTTTAACATTAAAACTAAATCGGCCTGGTTTATATCCTCTTGCCCGTGCCTCTGGTACTTGGCTAAATAAGTCACGAATGATCGTGAATACGCCAGTATAAGTGGCTGGGTTAGAACGAGGAGTTCTACCTATAGGTGATTGGTCTATAGCTATTACTTTGTCAATTAAATGAATACCTTCAATTGTTTTGTATCTACCGGGTTTGTCTGTTGAATTCCAAAAATATTTAGCCAGTGCTTTATATAAAATATCATTAATCAATGTGCTCTTACCCGATCCAGAGACACCTGTAATGCATATCAAACAACTAAGTGGTATTTTTACATCAACATTCTTTAAGTTGTTTTGCTCAGCTCCTTTTATTTCTAGGAAGGAGGCATTATTGATTTTTCTATTTTTTGGAACTAGGATTTGTTTTTTTCCGGATAAGTATTGCCCCGTTAATGATGACTTATCTTTTAAAAGGTTTTTAGGAATTCCTGAATAAATCACTTCGCCACCGTGCGTCCCTGCGCCAAGTCCAATATCAAGGACATGGTCTGCAGCAAGGATAGTGTTTTCATCGTGCTCTACTACAATTACTGTATTACCCAGATCACGCAATTGTATAAGAGTTTTTAGTAGGCGATCGTTATCTCGTTGATGAAGTCCGATACTAGGTTCATCTAGAACATATAAAACGCCCATAAGACTTGATCCTATTTGTGTCGCAAGTCTTATGCGTTGACTTTCGCCTCCGGATAAAGTTGCTGAGGAGCGGTTTAAGGTTAAATAATCTAATCCGACATTAATGAGAAATCCTAGTCTTTCAAGAATTTCCTTTACAATGCGACGAGCGATATCATTTTCTTTCTTAGCTAACTTTAGAGAATTAAAAAATACATACAGATTATCAATAGAGTGACTTGTTAAATCGATTATATTTTGTCCCCCTACTCGAACTGAAATACCTTCTTTCTTTAAACGGGTTCCCATGCATGATGAACATGATAGAGTTCTCATAAACTTCGCGACTTCTTCTCTTGCTGATGAGGAGTCGGTTTCGTTATATCTACGCTCGAGATCTGATATTACTCCATTAAAGGTTCCAGTATAATATTGTTCTTCACCATTATTGTCATATACATACTTAATGGTTTCATTCTCCGCTCCGTAAAGAAGAGTATTCTGTATTTCTTTCGATAAATTTTTAAAGGGAGTGTTGAGTTTGAATTTAAAGTGTTTTGCTATACTTTCCAACATCTGATGGAAATTTATAGACGTTCGCTTCTCCCATGGTTTGATAGCCCCGTCGCGAATTGATAAAGAGTTGTCTGGTACAATAAGTTCTGAGTCTATTATCATTTTAGTTCCCAGTCCTTCGCAAGATACACAGGCACCGTGGGGACTGTTAAATGAAAAAAGACGCGGTTCTAATTCTGGATAACTGATGTTGCAGTAACTGCAAGCAAATTTTTCGCTAAACAATAATTCTTCGTCCTTCTCGTTTTCTTTTAAAACCGCTATTACTAGGGTACCTACTCCTTGTAGAAGTCCTATTTCTACAGAATCTGTTAATCGTTTTTCCATATTTGTTTTGATAATTAATCGATCTATTACCACTTCGATTGTATGTTTGAATTTTTTGTCTAAAATGATTTCATCTTCTAAAGAACGTACTTCTCCGTTTATACGGGCACGTACAAATCCTTTCTTACGCAAATCATTTAGATCTTTTTTGAATTCTCCTTTACGCCTATTGGCGACTGGAGCAAGAATCATTATTTTAGTTTTTTCTGGGATCAATTTTACTTGGTCAACAATTTGCTGGACAGTTTGAGAAGAGATTTCTCTATTGCATTTGTAGCAGTAAACATGTCCGATTCTTGCATAAAGCAGACGAAGATAGTCATAGATTTCTGTTACAGTGCCAACTGTAGAGCGAGGGTTTTTGCTTGATGTTTTTTGTTCAATAGATATTGCGGGTGAAAGTCCTTCAATGGAATCTACATCCGGCTTTTCCATTAATTCTAGGAATTGCCGTGCATAGGTTGAAAGAGACTCGACATATCTTCTCTGACCTTCTGCATAGATAGTATCAAAGGCTAAGGAAGATTTTCCTGAGCCACTTAGACCAGTAATAACAATGAGTTTATTACGCGGTATAGTTACTGTTATGTTTTTAAGATTATGGGACCGCGCACCTTTTACAACAATATTTTGATTACTCATTAAACATTTTTTTCCATTTCTGATCTACGGTTTTAATTATTTGACTAGACATTGTGATTTCATCAGGCCAGATTTGTGCATAGTTTTTTTCGCCGGTTTTACATGTGACATCAATGCCCATGCGGTTTTTAAATAAATGTATATCTCTTTTAGGGTCAATATTGTTGAGTATTTTCCACATTACAGTTGATGAGTCATTTATGTTCTCATGACCTTCTAGAATTACTAATACGGTAATGAGAGAGAAATTATCATCGGACATAAATTTTTCAATAAGGCTTAAGCCTTGGTTTATAAATTTTTTATCTATGGTAGCAAGTGCAACTTTATGATTATTTTTTTTCTCAATTATTTTACAGGAAGTGATTTCTGTAAACGTTTCAATAATATTCTCTGGTGATAGAGATGGTGGCGAACTAATGTTTGTTAGTGTTCTTTTAAATTCATCTTCTCCTTTTATTTTTTCTGTTAAATCAATTCCCAGCTTTGAGCCATAAACTGCTCGGTCTGATGCATGATTAAGAACATCTAAAATACCTTCAGAAAAAAAGAGATCATGTGTGAAGTCAATTTGATTAAATATTTTATCAAGTAAGGTAGAGGTGTCTTGGATGTCAACTGTATGATCGAATACCACAATAGTTTTTACGAAGCTCATTTGACCCATTCCCCATAGAGCACTCATTAGTCTTCTTGCTTGCATGGGAAAACGTTTTTCTATTGAAATGATTACCAAATTATGAAAAACGCCTTCGGCGGGCATATTCATATCAATGATTTCTGGAAGTTGTGTTCGCATTAGTGGTAAGAAAATTCTTTCAGTTGCTTTGCCCAGATAAAAATCTTCTTGCGGTGGTTTTCCAACCAGTGTCGTTAGATAGATAGGATTTTTTCTATGTGTTATAGCGGTAATATGGAATACCGGGTAGTCACCATCCTGTGAGTAATATCCAGTGTGATCGCCAAAAGGGCCTTCTAGTTTCATTTCTGATGGGTCGATAAATCCTTCCAAAACAATTTCAGCAGTCGCAGGTACTTCAAGATCAACCGTTTTACATTTAACTAGTGGTACTGGAGACTTTCGAATAAAACCGGCAAAAAGAAATTCGTCTATTCCATAAGGTAGGGGTGCGCTTGCAGCGTAACATACCGTAGGGTCTGCTCCTATAGCGACAGCACATTCCATGACTTTATTTTCTTTTCGAAAGTCGTGAAAGAAATGAGCTCCATCTTTGTGTATATGCCAATGCATGCCGGTAGTTTTTTTATCATAAACTTGCATTCGATATAGGCCCACATTTCTTAACTTACGATCAATACTTCGGTTGATTACTATTGGGAAGGTTATAAAACGTCCAGCATCGCTTGGCCAACATTGAAGAATAGGAAGTTTTTCAAGGTCTACATCGTCCCCTGAATAAATAATTTCTTGGCAAGGGGCTTGATTTGAACTAACTATTTTTGGAGGAAAGGCTGCTGCTTCAAGAAGCATCGGTAAAAGTTTTATTTTTTCTAAAAGAGAAGAGGGCGGGACAATCTTTAGATATTTATCAATGTCAGCAGGTATTTTTTCAATATTTTGAACACCAAGAGCTAAATTTATTCGTTTAGTGCTGCCAAAGGCATTAATAAGAACAGGAATTTTTGAACCTTCAACATTTTCAAAAAGTAAAGCCTTCCCTCCCCCACCTTGCTTCGAAATACGGTCAGTGATTTCAGATATTTCTAGAATAGGTGATACTTGATCAGTAATACGGATCAGTTCATTGTTTATTTCTAGTTGTTCGATAAACTCTCTGAGAGAATAGTAAGCCATAATAGTAGCATTTGTTGGTTTTGATAAATAAAACTTTTATTATATCGTGTATCAGATAGTTAAGTGAAAAATATTAATTTTGAGTGGAAAGGTTTGGAAATAAAAATAATTAGGCGGTTTTTGTTTAGTTATTTAAAGAGCAGTAATTAGAATTATTAGTGCGGTTAGTTATCTTTGCCTTTTTATGCTCTTCCATATTTATCTTCGTAGCGAGTGATATCACTTTCATCAAGATTTTCCCCAAGTTGAACTTCTATTATAATGAGAGGAAATTTACTGTGGTTAGCCAATCGGTGTTTGGCTCTTTTAGGGATTTCAATGGATTGGTTTGTTTGAAGTATTTTTGACAATTCATTGATTTGCACCTGAGCTGTTCCGGCTACGATAGTCCAGTGTTCACTTCTGTGATTGTGTGACTGCAGGCTTAAGGATTCACCTGGTAAAACTTCAATACGTTTAACCAGATAATTAGCTTCTTTTTGAAGTATAACGTAGTTCCCCCACGGTCGTATTTCCGAATTTGGTGCTATGGAGACTTCTGGTCTTTTCTCTAGTTTTATTTGCTCGACTATTTTTTTAACATCTTGAGCACAATCTTTTGGGCAGATTAATACCGCGTCAGAGGTGTCAACCACGATCATATTTTTGAGTCCCATTGTAGCTACTAGTCGTTCTTCGGCGTAAATAATAGAATTATTATTCTCTATAGATAACACGTTTCCTTTTATAACATTACCGTTGGGATCCTTTTGTGAAATATCTGCTAGCGCAGTCCATGAACCAACATCATTCCAGCCTATATTTGTTGGGAAAACTACCGAGTTGCTTGATTTTTCCATTATTCCGTGGTCAATCGAGACTGGTTGTAGTGATTTGAATACTTTTTTTCCCGAATCATTTAATTCTTTGAAGGGGTAGGGACCTTTGACTTCTATAGTATTTTTTGAAAGTTTGTCTAGTTGGGTATGAAGATTTGGTAAGTACCTTTTTATTTCATTCAGCAACACAGAGACTTTCCATATGAACATTCCACTATTCCAGTAGTAGCCCCCTTCTCTTAAATATTTTTCTGCAGTTGCTTTGTCTGGTTTTTCTATAAACTGGTCTACTTTATAAGCATTACCTTCAAGTAATTTTCCTTGTTTAATATAGCCATATCCTGTTTTTGGGCTAGTGGGTTTGATCCCCAGAGTAACGAGGTGGTTGTTTTTTGCAATAGTTTTAGCTTGTTCTATTAACTCTAAGAATTGTTTATGCGTGGTTATTGCATGATCAGCTGGGAAAACTGCCATGATTGCATTGGGGTCTTGCTGACTAAGTATATATGCAGAATATCCAATTGCCGCTGCAGTATTTCGTGCTATTGGTTCAGTTAAAAGCTGGGAAGGATTAAACCCTGTTGGCTTTAATTGTCGACAGGTTTCTAGAGCATGTTTTTCATTGGTAATTATCCATATTTTTTCATCTGCAAATATAGGGCTTATACGTGTGAGAGTATCCTGAATCATTGTTCTCTCACCATTTATGTTGAGCAATTGTTTTGGAAGTTGTTCTCTACTTTTTGGCCAGAAACGTGTGCCACTACCCCCCGCTAGAATAACTGCATACATGGTTTTAACTTTCCAATATAAAAATTAACCTTAATGACTTAAAGTTTGCCTAAACAATGACTTGGTAGACTCTTAATAGATTATCAAATGCATTTGTGTTAAGTTGAGAATTCTTCAAGATTTCTTAAGTCCTAACATAGGGACAGAAGAACTTCATTAAGAACTCTGGAACCTATTTTAGCCAATTACACATCAAAGAACTAGCAAATAAAACGGTTTAATAACCACGTTTGATTAGTTTATATATTTATAATTAGAGATAGCTGGATTTAATTGGAGGTATATGGAAAAAGCAATTTTTTACCCGTTTCTCATGTTTATTTTTGCGATAACCATGCTTGGGGGATGGATTCCAACATTTAAACTTTGGTCACAAGATACATTCCGTCTTGTTATCAGTTTTTGTGCTGGGATTTTGCTTGGGGCTGTTTTTTTTCATGTTCTTCCTGAAATTTCCACTGTTCTTGGAAGTCAGTTAGGTTATTCCGTAATGTTTGGGTTTCTTCTTATTTTTATATTGGAGAAATTTATAATGGTGCACCCTTGTGAAGAAGGGGAGTGTAATTACCATAAAATTGGACTGGCTGCATATGTGGGGATCGGTTTTCATAGCATTCTTGATGGAATTGCTATTGGCGCTGGAACCATGATGAATTTAAGTTATGTAATAATTATTGCTGTGACAATTCATAAATTCCCCGCTGCACTAGCATTAAGTGGTTTACTGGTAAAAGGAGGGGAATATTCTAGGAAGAAGATTTTGCTTTCAATGTTCATTTTTTCGTTAGCAACTCCTCTTGGCGCTTTGGTTGCAATATTTGTTTTTCAAGGTCTTGATGATTATATTGTTGCCACAGCTCTTGGTATTTCGGCTGGAACTTTTCTTTTTATTTCGATAGGAGACCTCCTACCAACTGTTTACGAAGAACATGAAAAAGGTTACAAAAACCTCGTAGCATTATGCTTGGGAACTTCTGTTATGATTATTTCTCATGCACTTATTTGATTCCCTTTTAAAGAAAACCACGAAGACTTAACTTTTTTCCTTTCTCAATAAATGATTTTCAGGAAAATAAAACCCTATATTCCTTATATGCTTAAATATCGTCGTGAAATGACGATTGGTATCATTGCGCTTTTGTTTGCTGATGTTGCTGGACTGATGATTCCTTGGCTTTTAAAGTTAGTTGTGGATGAACTTCCAAACCATCCGTCGAACATCAAACTTGCTGGCTTTGGTGGGGTCCTTTTTATTGTGGCTATAGTTCAGGCTACATCACGTTTTGGCTGGAGAAAATACTTATTTGGTTCATCCCGTAAAGTAGAGACTGATATTTCTAATAATCTTTTTTCTCACTTCATTTCACTGGATAAAGTTTGGTTTCTAAAGCAGAAGATAGGAGATCTTATCTCTCGAGCAACCAACGATTTACGTGCTGTCCGTGACTTTGTTGGGTTAGGTTTACTTATTTTAGTTGATTGTGTCGTAATAATTGTAAGTTGTGTAGGATTGATGCTGTGGATTAACCCATCATTGACCTTAGTTGCTCTTTTACCCCTTCCAGTTCTTTCTATTTTGTTTTATAAATTTATTCCCGAGATTGGTTATCGTCATGAAGCAGTGCAAGCACATCTTTCAAGAATAACATCACATGTACAGGAAAACCTTGCAGGTATTCGTGTTTTACATGCTTTTGTTCAAGAAGAGATTGAGAAAAAAAAGTTTGACGAACTTAACCGTGAATATATAAAAAAAAACCTTAGAGTGACTTGGTTGTCTGGAGTTTTTAATTCATCGCTTATGTTTACTGTTGGAGTCGCTGGGATGATTTCTCTTTGGATGGGAGGTAAGGCAGTAATAGCTGAAGATATGACACTGGGCTCTTTTGTAGCTTTCAATGGTTATTTGTTAATGCTGTCTTGGCCAATGATGGGAATTGGTTATATCATTAATTTGACTCAAAAAGGGCAGGTTGCGATGGGTCGAATTCAGCAGATTTTTTCGTCCAAGTCTGATGTCGCGGATAACGAGAAGACAGACCAATCTATCAAAGTTTTTAAGGGCGAGATAGAATTTCGTAAGCTTAATTTTATTTATCCAAATACAAATAAACCAAGTTTGCAGAATATTGATTTAAAAATTCCTTCTGGACAAATTCTGGCGGTCGTTGGTGTGATTGGTTCGGGTAAAAGTACTCTTGCGCAGTTAATTCCTCGTTTGTATGAGGTAACTGAGAATACCCTCTTGATTGGAGGTCATCCTATTCATAAAATACCACTTTCTATACTGCGTAAAAATATTGGATATGTTGATCAGGAGCCTTATCTGTTCTCTGCGACAATTAGAGAAAATATTATTTTTGGAAATAGTGAAGCTTCGAAAGATGACGTCAATGATGTGGTAAAAAAATCTGGCCTATTAGCTGATTTGAATCGATTCCCGAAAGGTTTAGAAACTGTTGTGGGTGAACGCGGAATATCACTTTCTGGAGGACAAATTCAACGTATTGCAATTGCACGGGCATTACTTATTAAGCCAAATATACTTGTGCTAGACGATGCATTCTCCAGTCTCGATGCTGAGACTGAAGATAATATATTGTCAAGTATACGTGATTTTACGACTGGAGCTACTACTGTAATGGTGTCTCATCGTCTTTCTGCAGTCTGTAAGGCTGATCGTATTATTGTAATTAATAATGGAAGAATAATAGAGGATGGAACGCACAGTGAATTAATCAGGTTGAATGGAGAGTATGCACAGACTTATAAGAATCAGTCTCTTGCTATGGAGATGGAGATTACTTTGCAATGAGCGAATTGCATCAAGAAAGCTTGCGTGATAGTTACCGTGATTGGACTTTGTTCAAAAGATTAGCTGTTTACCTCATGCCCTATAAAGGACTAGTTCTTCTAGCTATAGTCTTCCTTTTTTGTGTTTCCTTATTAAGTCTCTCGGGTCCTTACCTTACTAAAATTGCCATTGATGATTATATTTCTGTTTCTGATCTAGAAGGGTTAAATCAAATTGCTTTAATTTACCTTATTGTTTTAGTGGCATCTTTTATTTTTCAGTTTATTCAAACTTACTTAATGCAATATATTGGTCAACGAGTGATGTATGACCTGAGAACCCAGACTTTTTCTCATGTGCATCGAATGTCATTTAAGTTTTTCGACAAGAACCCCATCGGGAAATTAATAACTCGAGTAGTGAATGATGTTGAAGTACTCAATGAAATGTTGACATCAGGTTTGATTATGGTTTTTAGTGATTTGTTTGTTTTAGTCGGAATTTTTTCTATGATGTTCTATCTTAACTGGCGAATGGCTCTTGTGATTTGTGTTGTATTTCCTTTGTTATATTTCGCAACTTATTCTTACCGAATTCGAGCTCGCGATGCGTTGAGGAAGAATCGTGCTCATGTAACTCGGCTTAATTCATTTCTCGAAGAAAATCTTTCGGGAATGTCCACAGTTCACCTGTTTTACAAAGAAAAGAGTCATAATAAAAAATTTAAAAGTAT
>Ga0114997_10005018_pt1 | contig 10180 bp, 13 predicted proteins | sample ArcticOcean_MG_C_2_FD_87045 | JGI IMG/M metagenome (GOLD analysis project Ga0114997, IMG submission 87045) | Marine microbial communities from western Arctic Ocean - ArcticOcean_MG_CB4_136 | ecosystem: Environmental > Aquatic > Marine > Oceanic | place: Arctic Ocean: Canada Basin | collected... | reverse complement strand
TTATTTTTTTGTTCGATAATTTTGGATATTTTTGATTTTGCTTCAGGTTTTGAGTTTTTAACCTTAACTTCAACAATTAAATTTTCTTTAAAAAATTTAATTCGTTCATTTTTATTAGCACACTCATGATCTCCACACCAATAAACTTGTTTTTCATTAGAACATCCAACAATAAATACAAATAGAAATAAAAAAAAAATTTTAATCATATTAAGCCTAGCTTTTCGTTAAAATTATACGCTACATTCATATTCTGCACAGCTTGTCCTGATCCACCTTTTATCAAATTATCTATTGCAGATAATATTATAACAGAATTTTTTCTTCTATCATCACAAACTGAAATATTGCAATAATTTGTATTCATTACATTTCCAGTTCCAATAGATTCATTAAATTTAGCAATTTTAACAAAATGATTTTTTTTGTGATAAACTTTTAAAGTTTTGTAAATTTTGAAAGCATTATTAGGATCGATTGTTTTAATGTAAATTGTAGACAGTATACCTCTAAACATTGGTATTAAATGTGGTGTAAACGAAATTTTAATTTCTTTTTTAGCTTCTATAGAAAGTTCTTGGTCAATTTCCGCCATATGTTTATGAGATCCAACGCTGTAAGATGATATTGAGTTAAAAATATTTTTGTTTTTAAATTTTTTTTTAATATTTTTCCCAGCCCCAGAGTATCCTGACTTAGAATCAACAATGATATTTTCTGTATTAATCATTCTTTTTTTTAATAATGGCATCAAAGGAATTAGAACAGATGTAGGGTAACATCCGGCGCAGCCAATAATTTTTGCATTTGATAATTTTTTTCTAGAAAATTCAGTTACTGAATAAACTGAGTCATTAATTAAATTCTTACATTTATGTTTTATTCCATACCAATATTTATATGATTTGTGGTTTTTAAGTCTAAAATCTCCAGATAGATCAATAAGTTTTATATTGTTAGGTATAATTTTAGCTACACTCTGAGCCTCTCCATTTGGAAGGGCAGTAAAAATAACACTTATCTTATTCCAATTAATATTTTTTAATTTTGATATTTTGGGCAATTTTTTAGAATTAATTTTTATATCAAAAGAACTAATATGCTGGCCTACAGAACTTTGAGCACAAAGGTATAAAATTTTAACTTTAGGATGCTTTGATAAAATACGAACTAATTCAAGACCTATATATCCAGTAGCGCCAGCAATTGCAACATTAAGTAAATTTTTCATAGTATCCTTTATAGCAAAAATTATTTTTAAATGAAATTTTATTGAAGAATTATCTTTTAGAAAATTGGAAGCTTCTTCGTGCTTTTCTGCGACCGTATTTTTTTCTTTCTACAGATCTAGAGTCTCTTGTGGTAAATTTACCTTTTTTAAGTGTTGTTTTTAATTCTGGTTCAAAAATAACTAATGCTCTTGCAATACCATGGGTTATAGCACCAGCCTGCCCTGACAAACCTCCACCTTTTACTGAGCAAGTAACATCAAATTCATTTTCTTTACCGACTACACTTAAAGGTCTGTAAATTGAAGTTTGAAGATTTTCTTTAACAAAATAGTCATTCATTTTTTTTCCATTTACAGAAATATTTCCGTTACCTTTAATTAACCAAACTTTTGCAATAGATTTTTTTCTTCTACCAGTAGCATATTTTGCATCATTCAAATTATGTTTTATTTTTTTTTCTTTAACTTCTGTGTTATTTATATTTTCCATATTAATTTCTTAAGATGCTATTTTTTATATTAATTTTAGCAAAATCAATAGTTTTAATATCTTGAGCTTGATGAGGGTGCTTATCACCTTTGTACATTTTTAACTTAGAAAGCTGTTTTTTTGCTAATGGGCCACCTGGTAACATTCTCTTAACTGCTAGTTTTAAAATTTCTTCTGGTTTATTTTTAATTAATATAGATGGGTTAGTGGTTTTTATGCCTCCCGGATAGCCAGTGTGTCTGTAGTAATTTTTATTAAAAAATTTTTTTCCTGAAAACTTAATTTTTTCAATATTTATTACAACTACAAAATCACCATTATCCATATGAGGTGTGTATTGACTTTTGTTTTTACCTCTTAGAACTTTAGAGAGATAAGCTGCCAATCTTCCGACCACAAGATCTTTTCCATCTATTAAAAGCCAATTATTTATTATTTCTTTTTTTTTAATAAAACTTGTCATTGCAATTTGCGCATAAATACGCAGATTTCGTTATAAAGTCAATTTTTTACTATATAAAAACTCTTTACAATTGCTCATTATACGAGCAAAATATCACACTTATATTAATAAACGGGGGAAATATGACAAAAAATATTAAAAATCCAGAAACAATAGCCTTACATGGTGGAGAGTATAGAAGTGATCCAGCTACAACTGCGGTTGCTGTTCCAATTTACAGAACTACATCCTATCAATTTAAAGATACAGACACAGCAGCTAACCTGTTTGCTTTAAAAGAATTTGGAAATATTTACACAAGAATTATGAATCCAACAAATGATGTTTTGGAAAAAAGAGTTGCTGCTTTAGAAGGTGGACTTGCGTGTGTAACTGTAGCTTCAGGTCAGGCTGCTTCAACTTTCGCTATAACAAACTGCTGTCAAGCAGGAGATAATTTTATTAGCTCAACTGATCTTTACGGTGGAACGGTTAATTTATTTACCCACACTTTGAAAAGACTTGGAATAGAAGTTAGATATGCTGACCCAACTGATCCAAAAAACTTTGAAAAACAAATTGATGATAAAACGAGATGTATTTATGCAGAAACATTACCAAATCCATATTTACGTGTTTTTCCAATCAAAGAAGTTGCTGACATAGGAAAAAAACACAATATTCCGTTGATTATGGATAACACTGCTGCACCAGTTATATGCAAACCAATAGAACATGGAGCTGCAGTTGTGATTCATTCTTTAACTAAATTTATAGGAGGTCATGGTACCGTGATTGGTGGATGTTTAGTTGATGGCGGTAATTTTGATTGGACTGCAGATCCAAAAAGACAGCCACTATTTAATGAACCAGACCCAAGTTATGGTGGTGCTGTTTGGGGAAAGGTTGTCCCAGAACTTACTGGTGCAAATGTAGCATATGCAGTTAGAGCTAGAGTAGTCTTGCTTAGGGATTTAGGATCAGCTTTAGCTCCAGACAATGCTTTTGGAATAATACAAGGTTTAGAAACAGCACCTTTAAGAATGAAACAGCATTGTTCAAATGCACAAAAAGTTGTTGACTTTCTAACTAAACATAAAAATATCGATAGAGTCATTTATCCAAACATACACAAAGGCGAAATAGGAGATCGAGCCAAAAGATACTTTAAAGGTGGAAATGGTGGATTAGTTGGTGTCGAAGTAAAAGGTGGTGTTGAAGCAGGTAAAAATTTTATTGAATCTTTAAAAATGTTTTACCACGTAGCTAATATTGGTGATGCGAGAAGTTTGGCTATTCATCCAGCAACAACTACCCATAGTCAGTTAACACCTGAAGAACTTTTAGCAGCAGGAGTTACGCCTGGATATGTTAGACTTTCAATAGGCATAGAACATCCTGACGACATTATAGCTGATTTAGATCAAGCTTTAAACGCTTCTGGGAAAACAAAACTTAAAGCAGTTAGTTAGATTTTGTATTTAAATATAAAAAATAAATACTTGAACTAATTAAGAAAATCGAACTTATTTGGTGCATAGATGAAATAAATATTTGTGCACCAGAAAGTAATGTAAAAATCCCAAGTAAAATCTGCAAAAATAACAAAACCCCAATTGTATTTAATATTTTAAAATAACCAGAAAGATTATTTCTATAAACTTTAAAAAAAATAAATAAGTAAAAAAACATTATTAAATAAGCTAAATTTCTGTGAATAAATTGAACAAGAGAAGGATTATTTAAGGTAGAAAAGTTAAATAAATCTTTTATGAGATTGTCGTCAGGAAAGTAATTAGACCCCATCAATGGCCAAGTATTGTAAATTTTACCTGCATCCATTCCTGAAACAAAAGCCCCTATTATTAGCTGCACAAACAATAATATAACAAAACTAAACGGTAAAAAAATATTGATTTTTTTATTAGGTAATTTAATTTTTTTATAACTCAAATAATTCCAAAAAATAAATGAAAGAATTATAAAAGCTAATACCAAATGTAATGCTAATCTATAATGACTAACATCAACTCTATTAACAAGTCCACTTGAGACCATATACCAGCCAATAACTCCTTGTAGGCATATTAGTAAAAATATTAGATGAAAATTTGCTGTTTTCTTAAACCCTATTTTAATAGTAAAAAAGATTAGCGGTATTAGAAAAAGAATGCCAATTAATCTACCTAAAAATCTATGTATGAATTCCCACCAAAAGATTATTTTAAATTCAGGTAAAGTCATTGAATAATTTTGAAGCTTGTATTCAGGAATTTTTTTATATAAATCAAAATAATAATTCCATTGATCAAGGTTTAATGGAGGAAGAACTCCAGAAAATAGCTGCCATTGTGTTATTGATAAGCCTGAGTCTGTAAGCCTTGTTAAACCGCCCACCACTATCATTAATGAGACGATAAGAAAAATTGCGATTAGCCAAAATGTAATATATTTATTTATTATATTTTTTTCTATGTACATATAAGAATAAATATATTATTTATTAGTAAATCCAATTGATTAAATGTCGCCTAAAAATAAAAAAAAACTAAATAGACTAAGAAAAAAATTAGATAAGCTTGATAATAAGCTTTTAAGTCTAATTAAAATAAGAACTGAGATAATAAAGAATGTTATATCTTTAAAAAATAATAAAAATGAAATTGTTGATAAAAAAAGAATCACTTTTATATTAAGAAAAGTAAAAAAAGCGTCTATAAAGAAAAAAATTGATCCCAACATAACAAATAAAATCTGGAAGAATATGATTGCTACTTATGTTGATTATGAACGAAAGCTTTTTAAAAAAAAATAGTTATTTACTGTGGGGAGGTAGTTTTTTTTCAATAAATATTTCATGCTTTCTAGTAGCAGGATTATATTTTTTAGCTTTTAGTTTTACCTTAGCTTTTTCACCTGAAGAAGGTTTTTTAACATAATAGAAAAATGGACTATTCGGTTTACTTTCTGGAACAAGTCTAACTTTTATATGTGTTTTTTTTGCCATTATTTAATTTTTTTTAATTCAACTAATTTTTTTGAAATATTTTTTAGTTTATTTTTAATTACATTTGTCACATTTAAATTTTTATTGAATATACCTGAAGAAATATTTTCGTCAAGGGAATCAGAAGATTTGTTTTTAAGCACTTTTTGGACACCTTTAATAGTTAACCCCTTATCTTTTAATAAGTGCATTATATATTTAATTGTATTAAAATTTTCTTTTGAATAATGCCTTCTGTTTCCAGTTAAAATTTTAGGATTTATTTCTTTAAATTGACTCTCCCAATATCGCAAAGTATGGGTTTGGGGTGTTCCAGTTTTTTTATCAATTAAATTGAGCTCTTTTGCAACTTCGCTTATAGTTTTGTAGGCTTCATCACTTTTCTTATCACCACTCATAAATAGTTTATTTTTTTTTTCATTAAAGTAGATGCTTTAAATTTAACAACTTTTCTAGCTGTGATTTTTGCTAAAACTTTATTTTTAGGGTTTCTTCCAATTCTTTCTTTTTTATTCTGTACAAAAAAAGTTCCAAATGATTTTACTTTAACTTTATTTGATGCCGATAATTCTTTTGTTAATAATCTAAATAAATCATCAATTATATTTAATGAAAACGTTTTTGAAAATCCTACTTTACGGTTAATTTTTTGAGCAATTTTTTTTCTAGTAAGATTTTTTTTATCCATAAAAAATAATTTTTTACAACTTTAATTAATCATCTACAGTAATCAAATGTGATTTAATTTTTTCTATTAGCTTAGCATGAACAATTTTTCTACAAACATCAATTGAATGTGCAAAGCCAACAGCATCAGTCGATCCATGACTTTTTACTACAGCACTTTCAAGTCCCAAAAATATAGCTCCATTATATTTTCTTGGATCGAGCTTTTCTTTAAATTTTTTTAATGAACTATAAGATAACAATAAAGATAATTTGCTTAATGACTTTTTAAAATTTTTAGCTATAAAATTTGCTGTTCCTTCAGCAGTTTTTAAAGCTATATTTCCCGTAAAACCATCTGTAATTATTACATCAATATTACCATCCATCATTTGATTTCCTTCTATATATCCACAGAACTCAAAATCTTTTACTTTACTTTCTTTTAAAATTTGAAATGTTTTCTTTAGTACGTCATTTCCCTTTATTTCTTCTAGACCAACATTTAGCAAAGCTACTTTTGGTGTATTTTTATTAAATAATGATTTTGATAACGCTGCACCCATACACGCGAAATCAGTTAAGTTTTTTTCATCACATTCAATGTTAGCACCAAGATCTAAAACTACATTCATATCTTTATTATTTGGCCATAGAGCTGCGAGGGCTGGTTTATTAATTCCCTTTATTGTATTTAACACAAGTCTAGAAATAACTAATAAAGCTCCAGTATTGCCTGCAGAAAGAGAAATGTCTGATTTATTTTCTTTTTGAGACTCTATAACTTTCCACATACTTGAGTCCTTACCCCTCTTCGCAGCCTTCAAAGGGCTTTCATTATCTTGAATTTCACCTTTAGCGTCTATAATTTCACAATTATCTAAAAGAGATTTGTCTCCATTAATATGCTTAGATATGATTTCACTATTTCCATAAAGATAAAAAAAACAATCATTATTTTTTTTAAGAGAAATTTTTATACCATCCAAAATTTTTTTTGGTGAATTTTCACCGCCCATTGCATCAACTGCAATTTTAACCTTATTAAACATTTCAATAAATAATTATTACTTTTTAGGTTCCAAAATTTGCTTACCGTTATATAAACCTGTTTTTAAGTCAATATGATGAGAAAGCCTAAATTCGCCAGATTTTTTATCCTCAACAACATTTGCAAATATGACCTTATGATGAGACCTTCTTTTATTTCGTCTAGCGCTAGATGTTTTTCTTTTAGGTACAGCCATTTTAATATTTTAGTTTATTTTAAATTCCAAGTCACCCTTTAATACATTATCTGAGCTTAAATCAAGACAAAAAGAATGATATTTATCGAAGTATTTAATAAAATTACTATTAATAGGCTTATTTTCAAGGTTATTTGATTTTAAATAATTGCTTAGAAATATTATTTTATCATCTTTGCTTTTACTTTTATAATTTTCGCAATTCAGCAATATATTATAAAAAGATTTAGTTAAAAACTTCATATTTTTATTTACCGTAACATCACCAAAACCGATTTCTCTCATATTAGTTTCAATTCTTTTAAACACATGGTCAAACAATTTTTGGTAAAAATCTTTATAAAGTGAGCTTTTATTTTTGTCTTTAATTTTTATAAAGATAAATGAAATGTGTAAAAAAATAAGATTTATTCTGTTTTGAAAGGTGTCTTTAAGAGCCAATTCTGTAAAAAAAAATTTATTTCGTGATAAAGAAAGGATTTTATTATATAACTTGTCTTCATGAGTTTCTTTTTTATTAAAAAAATTATACATAAAAAGATTTTTATTATTGGTTCAATATTATGTTTTGTTTTGTTGAGCTCTTGTAATCAAAAAGAACTTATTAAAACTCATGGAATATCATATTTAGAAAAGAGAGAAAAGTTAATATTAACTAATAAATTTAATAAAAATGATGTTGTTGGTCTTTTAGGATCTCCTGCTACGAAAGGTATGACTGATAATAATACCTGGATATATATTGAAAGAACGCGTAGTAGAGGAAAAATAACTAAATTAGGGCAAAATTATCTAAAAAAGAATAATGTTTTAGTCATCACTTTTAACACTTATGGAATAGTAAAAAGTAAGAAAATCTACAATAAAGAAGATATGCAAAATATTGAATTTGCTAAAGCAGAAACAGCCAACGATATTAGGAGAGAAAATTTTGTATATAGTTTTCTTTCAAGCATTAGACAAAAAATGGAAAGTAAGAAAAAATAGAGTTAGTGAGCTATTACAGCTAAAAGTAATAGTGCTACAATATTTGTTATCTTGATCATTGGGTTAACTGCGGGACCTGCTGTATCTTTGTACGGATCTCCAACAGTGTCACCTGTCACAGCTGCTTTATGAGCTTCGGAACCTTTGCCTCCAAATTTTCCGTCCTCTATATATTTTTTTGCATTATCCCAAGCACCGCCTCCAGCAGTCATTGAAATAGCCATAAACAATCCTGTTATTATAACTCCCAAAAGCATTGCGCCAACAGAGGCAAGAGCAGCTTCAATTCCAGCAATAAATAAAATTATTATGTATAAAATAATAGGAGAAAGAACAGGTAATAATGATGGAATAATCATTTCTTTTATTGCCGCCTTTGTTAATAAGTCAACAAGTTTTCCATAGTCAGGTTTACTTTTCCTTTTCATTATACCGGGAATTTTTTTAAATTGTCTTCTTACTTCTATTACAACAGCACCACCAGCCCTACCTACTGCTTGCATTGACATTGATGCAAATAAATAAGGTAACATTCCTCCTATCAATAAACCCACAACTACAAAAGGGTTAGATAAGTCGAAGCTTACAGTAATATTTTCTAAAGGTGAGCCACTCACTTTAGAAAAAAATTTAATATCTTCAGTATATGCAGCAAATAAAACTAAAGCACCCAACCCAGCAGAACCTATAGCATAACCTTTTGTAACAGCTTTTGTTGTGTTGCCTACCGCATCAAGCGCATCAGTTGTTTTTCTAACTTTTTTAGGTAAATTTGCCATTTCTGCAATACCTCCAGCGTTATCAGTAACTGGCCCGTAAGCATCAAGAGCAACAACCATACCAGCTAAAGCCAACATAGTTGTGACTGCAATAGCTATACCAAACAAACCAGCTAAAAAATTAGTACCAAGAATTCCAGAAACTATTATTAGAGCTGGAAGAGCTGTGGCTTCTAAGGAAACAGCTAATCCTTGAATTACATTAGTTCCATGTCCAGTAGTAGAAGATTTGGCAACACTTATTACAGGCCTATAATTTGTTCCTGTATAATATTCTGTAACCCAAATTATTAAGCCAGTAATTATTAATCCTATTACTCCACATAAATAAAGATCAAATCCTGAAAATTGAATATCATTAACTGAAAAAATTGTATCTAAACCAATAATTTGATCAGTCACTGGATACAAAACTATTACTGACAATATTGCTGTAACCACAAAGCCTTTATAAAGAGCATTCATAATATTTTTGCTCTTACCTAATTTTACGAAAAATGTTCCAATAATAGAAGTTAAAATACAAGCCGCTCCTATAGTTAAAGGATAAATCATCATATTCATATCGTTTATAAAAAATATTGAAGATAAAACCATCGTAGCAACTATAGTGACTGCATAAGTTTCAAATAAATCAGCAGCCATTCCTGCACAATCACCAACATTATCTCCTACATTGTCAGCTATAACAGCAGGATTTCTTGGATCGTCCTCAGGTATTCCAGCTTCAACTTTTCCAACAAGATCAGCACCAACGTCAGCACCTTTTGTGAAAATTCCACCACCCAACCTAGCAAAAATTGATATTAGGGAAGCACCAAAACCTAAACCAACCAATGCATTGATGATTTCTCTATCTTGAACATTTAACTTTATTAAAAATGAATAATAAATTGATATAGATAGCAATGCAAATCCAACGACAAGCATTCCAGTAACGGCCCCTGACATAAAACCTATTCTTAAACCTGATGCTAAACCTTTTCTAGAAGCTTCAGCTGTTCTAACATTAGCTTGAACTGAAACAAGCATCCCAACATATCCCGCTGCTCCAGACAGCAATGCACCAATAAAATATCCAATTCCAACCCAAACACCCAATGCGTAAGTGACTATTATAAGTACGATTAATCCAACTATTGAAATAGTTTGATATTGTCTTTTTAAATAAGCTCTAGCTCCTTCTTGAATTGCTCCAGCGATTTCTTGCATTTTTTTATTACCTGGGCTGGCTGATAAAACTTTTCGTCCGACTATATATCCGTATAAAATTGCTAAGAAACCTGAAGCTATTATTAGAGAAAGAGTAAAATTCATTAATATAAATATAT
>Ga0114997_10005017_pt1 | contig 10181 bp, 10 predicted proteins | sample ArcticOcean_MG_C_2_FD_87045 | JGI IMG/M metagenome (GOLD analysis project Ga0114997, IMG submission 87045) | Marine microbial communities from western Arctic Ocean - ArcticOcean_MG_CB4_136 | ecosystem: Environmental > Aquatic > Marine > Oceanic | place: Arctic Ocean: Canada Basin | collected... | reverse complement strand
GCCGACAGCCCATCCTCGACTGGCATAGTCACGCCGACCTTCATTGGCAGCTCTTCAAGAGTTTCATATCAGAAAAGCAGAGGGTCAGTTAGCAGCTGAAAGACAAAGCCGAATGTGCATAGACTATTCGGCCACAAATCGATCTTCGAGCTCGTTCAGTAGTTCAGAGTTCTCAGCGTTGCCGGGGTGTGGAAGCCAGTTCTCTCCGCCTGCGAGGTACCGAGTCGCCAATTCGATGAGCGGTCCATGAGCCTTTTCGGGCGAGATGAAGTTCCACTTCAACCAAGGCTGCGTGTTGGGATTCGACGGCTCGTCAAGGACAAGTGGAATGTCTGCTTCCCGACAGTCCTCGATCATCTTCTCAAAATTATCCGAGCAGAAGGCGATGTGATGTACGTATTCGCCCTTTTTGGCTAAAACTTTGTCTGGCCAGTGGCCCGGCTCGGAAGGGGACCACAACTGTATGGACACGCCAGTGGGGTCGGGGTTTTGGAAGGTGACCCACTCCATCGGCGTACCGTCGACATCGTCTTTCCCTTCTCCCCTTGTGACGGACATGGTGTGTTCTGGAGACAGGACCCCCAAGATGTGCTCCCAGTCATCACGGGCCTTGTCCAGATCAGATACCAAGAGTGAAATGTGGTCGATATGTATTCCCATAGCTCTCTTCTTTCTGAGGTGATTCGTTTGTATTTACGAGATACCTAGACCAATTCAAGAATAGTGGCGTTTGACAATCCACCGCCCTCGCACATGGTCTGTAGACCATATTTGGTTCCGGTTCGCTGCATCTCGTGGACGAGCGTGGTCATGAGGCGGGCACCACTTGCACCAAGTGGGTGACCCAGCGCAATTGCTCCACCGTTGACATTCACAAGATCCGGGTCAACCCCGATCTCCTTTTCCCATGCCAGCACCACAGAAGCAAATGCCTCATTGCACTCGAATAGGCCGATGTCATCGAGCGAAAGGCCAGATTTCGCTATGGCCTTCCTGGTAGCGGGGATCGGTCCGGTCAATATTAGGACAGGGTCACTGCCAGTTACCACTGCGGTATGGACCCGAGCCATAGGCTCTAGCCCATACCGTTCGACCGCTTCTCCGGAGGCCACAAGAATCGCAGCGGAGCCATCCGCTAACTGGCTGGACATCGCAGCGGTCAATGGACCAAATTCGCTGAACGGACTAAGCGATTCCATCTTTTCAATGGTGGTTTCACGTATTGCCTCGTCTCTCTGAACTCCGTTAACTTCAAGAAACTGGGAGTCAAAGCGTCCCTCAGACCAAGCATCGGTCGCCGACTGATGACTTTTCAAGGCCAGTTGGTTCATCTGTCCTGGGCTTATCTCCCACTGTTCGGCTATGAGGTTCCCTCCCCGGAACTGGTGGATAACCTGTTCGCCAAAACGTCCTGTCCAAAGGTCGGCATCAAACGGATAGCCCATACCAAGGTCTGGGCCAACATCAGCCTGGCTGTTCAGAGTGACCAGACTCATTACCTCGACACCTCCAGCTACGACGAGGTCCATATCCCCTGACCGGATCGCCTGAGAAGCAAAGTGCACGGCTTGCTGAGAGGAGCCACATTGTCGATCAAGCGTCACCGCTGGGACGCTGTCATCGAACCCCGCCGCCAACCAGCAATTCCTGCCGACGTTGAAAGCCTGCGCTCCGATCTGCCCAACGCAGCCCCAGATGACGTCGTCAACGTCGGCTGGATCGACGGCAACCCGGTCCATCAGGCCGCGGAGGGCTTCTGCTCCAAGATCAACGGGGTGGATTCCGCTCAAACCACCTCGGAAGCGGCCCATAGGCGACCGAACAGCATCAACGATGTACGCCTCAGACATCCAAGACCCTCCGGTTCCACCATCCATCGCCTAGCAGCGACAGATCAAAACTCCCTTACAACATAGGGCAATAGCACTGCAGATCAAACGGTGGTTTGAATAATCGGCTCGCCGCTTCCAAGGCTAGATCGAATAACCACCGTCAACGTCTATCACCTGACCAGTGACATACGAAGCACCAGGAGAAACAAGGAAAGCGACAACTTCCGCGATCTCGACGGCCTTACCTAGACGCCTCATCGGTAAGGCGGCCTCTGTCGCACGCATGGCCTCTGGCGCCACCGCACCCGAGTCAACCAGCCTTCGAGCCATCCCGTCCGACAATAATCCCACCCCAACGGCATTGGCCCGAAGCCCGTATCTGCCCTCTTCGGCAGCAACGCTACGAATCAGAGTTTCGATTGCTGCTTTCGGCGCCGCCGACAGAACGTCCCTCGGAACGTTTCGGCGCACAGCTACAGAGGTAACAGCGACCACGGAACCAGCAGTTTCTCTGAGGTGCGGAATAGCGTAGGAGATGGAGGCGAAGCATCCGACCACCTCAGAGACGAGATGCGATGCGAACTTCGCACTATCAATAGTGCTACACCACATCTGGTCCGGCAATACTCCAGCTGCATAGACAAGAGAGTTCAGCGAACCGAATTTTTCAACGGTGTCCTGAACAGCTCTTCCCAATGACTCCGGATTGTTCAGGTCGACTTCCACCACGAGGCTTCGACTGCCCAGCCCCTCAACATCAGATGCCACGCGCCTTGCCGACTCAGCGCTCGATCGCGCCGTGATCGACACATCCATACCGTTTGCTGCAATCTTTCTACAGATCTCCGCACCGATTGCACCACTACCTCCAACCACCAGAGCAGCGCCGTTCATACCGATATCTGCCTTTCGTTCAACGATCTCAATAAGTCGGACACATTCGACCCGCGCTGCAATTAACCGTTTTCATAAATACTTTCACCAAGTATCAACTACAACAAATGTCACAATATGTTAAATACTACAATATGTTAAATACTTGAGTACTGCTTTAACTCTTCATCAATATTTTTAATAATGCCATTTTGTCCACCACTAACGGTAAGGTATTCACCGCTCACCACTCCCAATATCACTTGTTGAGCAAACTGAGTACCGATCTTTTCATGTCCCCATGATCCTCCATCGTGGTACCAAAATGACATCGCATTAAGCATACCAATAATGCCAGCAGTAGCCAGTCCTGCATCAAGACTTTCGTCCACTTGACCGGCGGCCTGGCCCTCCTCGAGGATTCTTCTGAGAAATAGAGAATAAGCATGTCCAGTTCCTCGGATGACCTCTTTGCGGTCGTCAGATAGTGACCGAAATTCCTTGAAGAACACTGAATGCTTCACTCGGTCATCGTGGAACACTCTGACATGGGTCTTCACTAGGGAGTAAGCCTTAGCCAGCGGGCCCACATCGAGATGAGACACCGTGGATATCGCCCTGAGCGCACCTTCATGCGAATCTTGGATGATCCGAAATAACAGGTCTTCTTTACTATCTATATAGTAATAGATTGATCCCTTTAGTAATCCGACTTCGGCAGCAATGTCTTGGGTTGAGGTCGCGCTATATCCTTTTTCATCAAATATGCGAGCTGCCGCATCAATAATGAGTTCCAGTCGATTATTCGACTTTGATTCAACATTTTGTTTCTTACGACTGCTTGGTGACATTGATACGTCTATTTCTGTTCATGGATGTGATGTATGTTTCCATATGAAATATTATGCTAAACGGTCCCATGCGCGTTTTATACTTTTCGCAATTGCGTAAACTCTAGAACTTATTTCTGGTATGATACTGTGATTATCTGTATTAGATGAAGCATGAGGAGTCCCGTGCCAGCTAAACCTAGCCGGGGATGTGCTCGGGTGTAACCAAATTGTCCTATCTGTGTAGGGGCGTGATTGAGGCCGTGGGCATTTTTAACGCCATATAGTCACCTGAAAGTCTGATTCTCAAACAACAATCCGAACTGGCCGACAGGGCAAAGGGGCAGCGGAGCGGATTCCGATGTGCCGGCTCGGTGGCCATCGCTCCGAGGAATTCCGCCATCTCTGACGACCGTTGAGAGTTTGATGCCTGATAGCAATCGATGTTGGGGCAATGCTCTGTCACCTGTCTGGACGAAAAAACGGAAAAGGAATAAATAATGGATATCCAATTAGGCGCTCCGGGCCAGATCATCCCACCGGTAGATCGGGGTGTCGCCCTCGGCATCAAGATGGAAAAGCTCGGCTACGACGCTCTGTGGTGGCCGGATCATCTCATGGGCTGGCACCCGGACACCATGTGGAACGAGGACTTCACTCCGCTAGCCAAACACCAGCCCTCCAGCCACGTGCACGTGGATCCCTTCGCAATGATGGCAGCAATCGGTGCTCAGACTGAACGAATACGCGTCGGAACGTGTGTCACCGACCTGCTGCGGAGACACCCAGCTTCTATCGCTCAGACAATGCTTACCCTTGACCACCTAACCAAAGGGCGTGCCATTCTCGGACTCGGGTCAGGTGAGCAGCTCAACATCCAGCCCTATGGCATCAAGTGGGAAAAGCCAGTAGCGAAACTCGCTGAGGGCCTGGAGGTCATTCGGCTACTGATGAACGCTGGAAATGAAACCGTCAATTTCGAAGGTAAGCACTTTCGCCTTCAAGACGCAGTAATGGGGCTCGACCCCTACGGCGACAGCCCTCCTGAGATCTGGCTGGCGGCCCATGGGCCCCGGATGCTCTCACTGACCGGTCAATACGCGGACGGTTGGCTCCCAACCAAAATGTCTCCTGATGCATACCGCGATTCCCTCGAGCGGATCCATGTTGGCGCGAGGGAAGCCCACCGGAACATGGAGCACTTCGTCCCAGGAATGCTCGGATACTTATTGGTAGGCCCTGATGAAGAATCGGTTCAGCGACTACTCGCCTCAGAAATGGTCCGAATGCTCTGCATCCTCATGCCCAACTGGGTATTCGAAAGTCTCGGCCTGCCGCCACCACTCGGCGAAGACGGAGGATTCCACGACTTCATCCCGAGCCGCATACCTCGCGAGGAGGTCGACCGGATAGTGAGGGCAATCCCACCACAGGTATCAGCCCACTATGCGTTTGCTGGGACAGTCGAACAGCTAGTCGAGGAGATCTCCACCTATCACGCAGCCGGCCTGCGTCACCTAGTGATGTGGAATATCACAGGTCTGGGTGATCCAGATCTTGCCCGCTTCAGCTTTGAAGCAATGAACGAATTGCAAACTGAACTGAAGGCGCTCTGAGAAGCTAGTACCCACGCAGACAAGCGCCACCAACAAGACAGCCACCTTTGTAGGCAACATGTATGCCTACAAAGGCCAGAAATAGTTGGTAAACCACAATCGAGTGGCGCAGTCCACAGCCATCACATGAACCTGACACTGGGGTCACCCAGCCAGGGGCTAGTCAGACTCCCCTGCCTGTTCCAATCCATTGTGGATCACGCAGTACCCGCTTGAGGATCTTGCCAGTTGACGCCTTTGGCAACGCCTCAACAAATTCCACCGTTCGCGGCTTCTGGTACGAGGCGAGACTCGCCTTGGCCGTCTCAATGATTTCTTCTTCTGTGGCGATAGCACCGGGCTTGAGAACGACGTAGGCCTTAACGGATTCTCCCCACTCGTCATCGGGTATCCCTATGACGGCTGACTCGAGAACGGCTTCGTGTCTGGCGATAGCTTCCTCCACCTGTACCGAGTAAATATTCTCGCCCCCAGAAATAATCATGTCCTTTGCTCGGTCCACTATGAAGACATAGCGCTCTGAATCGATCGTCGCGACATCACCTGTCCACATCCACCCGTCACGAATCGTCTCTGCAGTCAATGCCGGGTTCCGGAAGTAACAAAGCATGTTGGCCTCCGACTTCACGATGATCTGACCCGGTGTCTCTCCGTCGGCCGGAACATCAACACCGTCGTCATCGACAACCCTCACAGAAGTGATGAAACTCTCGCGGCCACAAGATTTGAGTCGTTCAGGGTGATGGTCGTCGTTGATGGCTCGTATGTGATCTTCCTGGGAGAGGAACGTCATGCCGGCTCCCTCGGTCTGCCCATACCCTTGGATCAGGGTGCAAGGGAACTTGTCCATAGCTTCCTTGATGACCCTCGACGGCATGGGTCCGCCGCCGTACTGGATATTTCGCAGGCTCGAGATGTCGTAACTGTCGAAACTGGGTACGGCCATCATCCAGTTGAGCATGGTGGTGACTCCCAAGAACGAGGAGATCCGTTCCTTCTGGATGAGCTCTAGCGCCAACTCGGCGTCGAAGTTCATCAACACCAGAGGACAGCCGTGCGCCAGATAGTTGAGTGCCAGGACAACCGGGATATGGAACATCTGCCCAGTCAAGAGGTACACATCGCTAGGGATGATGCGTTCAGCCACCGTCTGACCGAGCATCATCACTCCAACGCTCTTGTGACTGTGAAGAGCGCCCTTGGACTCTCCAGTCGTCCCACCGGTGTAGAGGATGAGAAGCGGGTCTTCATCTCCGACGCAACTGGAGTTGGGGGGCTCTTCGTCAGAGGCCGCTTCGACGAGTCGCTCATAGCTGCCGTCACCACCATTGCCGTACTGGAGCCAGTGTTCGACGCAGTCCACCATTTTCGAAACTTCAGCAGCAGCCTCAACGTATTGACCCTGTGTGATGAATACCCTCGGCTCGCCATTATCGACAATGTTTTTCAACTCGGGTGGAGATAACCGCCAGTTCATGGGCTGCGCGATTAGCCCCGCGCGACCACACGCGAAGTAGAGCATGAAGTACTCAATACTGTTCATACTGAGGATCCCGACTCGATCTCCCTTATCCAGGCCTAGGCCAAGTAGAGCATTCGCCAACTTGCGCACACCGGAATCAAGATCAGCGAAGGTGATACGTCGCCCGGTGGTCGCGTCGACAACTGCTTCCCTGTCGGGGGTTTGGCGTGACCACTTCGCTGGTATCTGACCAACATTCATGAAAGCGATCCTCAGTTTCTGTGAACTGCATGCCAATAAAATTGTATGCCACAGTTGTTTCAATCAGCGCAGCCGAGCGCGACATGTCCAAATTCCTAGATTGGACATCCATGCGCTGGGCTAAGGGTTCTACCACTTCCCGTTCGAACACCTTGGCAACGGCATCCTGATATGTGCCCAGGGCCAAAACGGTCCTGATAGCCGAGTGGCGAGCGGGTAGTCGCCATACCACGCACCTACCTCAAGCGACTCTCCGGCTAGTAGCTGCGCGAGCCTCTCCGGCACTAGGCGCCGGCATGCGCCCGATGGCACAGGTGATACCGGTCACCAACCCGAACCAATCGTCTCGGTCCGGGCCATCCTTGGATGGACGCTGGCGGACCCGCCGGGCCAGGACAGGAAGGAACCGACATGACAATCAGGAAGAGCAGAGGCGGGACCGATACCTGCCAGACAGCGCTGGAGGGAATCGGCATCTTCTCCGAGTTGACCAGGGCCCAGCAGAAGTCGCTGGCCCGTCTCATGACCTGCGTACCGGTGAAGGCCGGCAGGACCCTGACCACCGAGGGCCAGAGCGGTCGCGAGTTCATGATCATCGTGGATGGCCAGGCTTCGGTCCGTCGCGACGGCCGCCTCGTCGCCACCCTCGGTCCCAGCGATTTCTTCGGCGAGATGAGCCTCATCACCGGCGCACTCCGGTCTGCGACCGTGACAGCCGAGACCGACATGCTCATCGAGACCCTGAACCGGCGTGAGTTCTCGTCGATGCTGGACGAGAGCCCGTCACTGGCCCGCAAGGTGCTGGTCGGTGCGGTCAAACGCCTCCACGAACTGGATGCCAGCCCGGCCGACTGAGGCCCCTGCGACACCGCGGGGATGACCTTGCCGGACCACCTCGGCAATGACGATGCCGGTCAGGTGATCCGGGTCCACGGCCTACTCCTGGATCGACATACGGGGTCCTCGTCTGACGACGATGTCTCCACTCTGCTGGCCCTCCGTGGGATCCTCTCCGTGGACGTCGTCGATCGCGAACACCTGACGCTGCTCAGCCACCGTTCCATGGACACGGCGCCGCCACCGTGGACCACCCTGGTCACGGAACATCTGGCGCTGGACTGACGCACCCGGCCCGGGCCGGACCTGACAGGTGGCGGGTGCCATGCTGCACCTGTGGAACATCCTGGAACCGTCGCCGTCCTCGGGTCGGCCAATCTCGACATAGTCGTTCCCGTCCCCCACCACCCGGTGACCGGCGAGACGGTCATGGGCGGCGACCATGCTCTGGTACCGGGTGGAAAGGGCGCCAACCAGGCGGTTGCGGCCGCCCGGCTCGGCGCCACGGTCTACTTCGTGGGGCGCGTCGGATCCGACGATGCCGGCACAACGCTCCGCGGGTCGCTGGAGGCAGCGGGCGTGGACACCACGTTCCTGCGCAGTGACAAGGGTGCGCCGAGCGGAATCGCCCTGATCGGAGTTGATGCCGCCGGCGACAACGCGATCGTGGTCAGCCCCGGAGCCAACGGCCGCGTCGGCCCGGACGACGTATCTGCCGCGGAGACGGTCATCCGCGATGCCACGGTGCTCCTCGTGCAGCTCGAGGTGCCGATGGAGGCCGTCGTCGCTGCAGCCCGGGTGGCCACCGGAACGGTGATCCTCAACCCGGCACCGGCATCTTCGCTTTCCGACGACCTGCTCGCTCTGGTCGACGTCCTGGTTCCCAACTCCATCGAGTTGGCGCAGTTGGTGGGTGCCGAGCCGACCAGCGATGTGGACGAGGTGGCGGCCCAGGCCCGGTCCCTGCCCGTTGAGAGGGTCGTCGTGACGATGGGGGCCGCTGGAGCGCTGCTGGTCACCCCCGATGGCCACCTGCTGGTCCCCGCCCCCACCATCCAGCCGGTGGACACGACCGGGGCCGGCGACTCGTTCTGCGGTGCGATGGCCGAAGCTCTGGCCAGGGGCGTGGAACTCGGAACCGCTGTGGAGAGGGCCGTGCACGCCGGAGCGGTGACCGCCACCCGACCGGGCGCCCAGCCAGCCATGCCTTCGACCGTAGACCTCGAGGCTTCAATGGCCGGACTGGCGGGCACACTCTGAGCATGTCGAAACCCACGCCTACAGGACCACGGATGATCATCGACTGCGATCCCGGGGTGGATGACGCCATGGCGTTCATCGCCGCCGCCCGGTGGGCCGACCTCGTCGGCATCACCACCGTGGCCGGCAACGTTCCCCTGGTGCACACCACCGCCAATGCCTGTCGGCTGAGGTCGCTGCTTGGCCTCGACGTGGAGATCCATTCAGGGGCAGATGGGCCACTCGTCGGCGTGCAGGAGTTCGCCACGCACGTCCACGGCGAGACCGGGCTGGGAGACGTGGTCCTTCCCGAGTCCGATCGCGGAGCGGACTCCGATGACGCTGTCGGCTACCTGGTCGAGACCACCCGCTCGGAGGAGGGCCTGCACCTGGTGCCGATCGGTCCGCTCACCAATGTGGCCCTGGCACTACGGGCCGATCCGGGCCTGGCTGACCGGGTGGCTTCCATCACCCTCATGGGAGGCAGCGCCCTGGGGGTCGGAAACGTCTCAGCCGTAGCCGAGTTCAACGTCTTCGCCGATCCGGAGGCAGCCGACGAGGTCTTCCGGAGCGGTGCAAGGCTCACGATGATCGGCCTTAACCTCACCCATCAGGTCCGGATGGGAGCAGTCCACGCCGCCCAGTGCCGCACCGTTGGATCTCCTGTTGGAGATGCCATGACCGGACTTCTGGAGTTCTACACGAAGTTCCATCTGGCCGAGGAGGAGGTCTCCGATGGGCCGGTGCACGACCCCTGTGCCGTCCTGGCCGTGACCCATCCGGAGCTGTTCACCCTGGAGGACCGCCATGTGCAGGTGGAGTTGGCCGGTTCCCACACGCGGGGCATGACGCTGGTGGACGAGCGGGGGCCCCGGGCTTCGGCTGCAGCCAACTGCCGTGTCGCATACGGCGTGGACGCCGATGCCGTCATCGCCCTGGTCATGCAGGCGGTCCGCGAGGGCTGATGCTCCGCGGAGGGCGTCAGCCCTTCGGCGTGTGGATCCCGACCCTCCAACGCCCGGGAACCTGGAGCTGGCAGAACAGTTCGGTCGCCTCCATGAAGAGGCTGGCGACCGCTGCAGCGTCCTGAGCGTTACCGGGTCCCGTCGGCGACTCCCATACGAGGCCACGCTTCGGATGGTCCTGACGCAGGACCCAGCCGGATGGGGATCCGATGCCGGCGGCGGCGAGGCGGTCGCCTGCTCCCCGGCCTGAACCGTGGTCGATGCCG
>Ga0114997_10005013_pt1 | contig 10188 bp, 7 predicted proteins | sample ArcticOcean_MG_C_2_FD_87045 | JGI IMG/M metagenome (GOLD analysis project Ga0114997, IMG submission 87045) | Marine microbial communities from western Arctic Ocean - ArcticOcean_MG_CB4_136 | ecosystem: Environmental > Aquatic > Marine > Oceanic | place: Arctic Ocean: Canada Basin | collected... | reverse complement strand
GGATGGGCGAGAGAGATTTGTGGGATTTGATCGTGAATAACGACGATATTTGTTTCAAACACATTCTTCCGAGATTGAATTCGAATGATGTGAAATTCTTGTACGAGGTGAATACGGAGACGAGAAAGTTGGTGAAGAGATCATCTCGCGCGGGGGATTTGAAAGAGAGGTTTAAGGTCAAAGAGATGTCGTCAATATCGACTTTGGAAGTAGCGTGGGAGAATCGATCGTTGTGGCCGAGATGGTGGGGCGAAACAACTTTCTGCCGTGAAGTTGCTTGGACGAATAAACTCGAGTTGCTCAAGTGGGCGCGAGAGGAGAAAAAGTGTGAGTGGGATCAAAGGACGATTCATGCGGCCGCAAGACAAGGTAATATGGAAATGGTCAAGTATTGCGTGGCAAATGAGTGTCCTATCGGTACGATGGCGTGTGAATGTGCTGCCGAAAATGGTCATCTCGAGGTACTCAAATACTTACGCGAAGAAGCGAGTACTGCCTCAAGGGCGGCTTTAAATGGTCATCTTCATATACTCGAATATCTTGTTGAGCGTGAGTTTGATAAATATTGCGAATGGATGTGTTTGAATGCGGCCGAGAAAGGCCACTTGGACTGTTTGAAGTACTTGCACGAAACCGCCAAAGCGCCTTGGGGCTCTCTCGCCGTATACTACGCGCACAAGAACAACCACCCCGACTGTGTACAATACCTCCTCAACAACAACTGTCCTTTACCACGCGGTTGGCGATACGAAGACGGAGAGTTGCACGTGGTAGAATCAGAATCAGAATCAGAATCAGAATAATTACACACGTCCTAAAGCCGCCGCACCCTTGTAATACTAAAGAGAGAAAAGAGAGAGACACGCAAAACACTCTAAACTTTTGGAACGAAGCCCTAAATATTTTCTAAGGTTGTTTTTTTTAACCCTTTGTAAACTTTTAATATACCATCTCGTAAACCCTACTGCGTAATATACACAAGAGCAGACGTGGCCGAGTGGTTAAGGCGTTCGGCTGCTATTCGATCAACTATAAACCAACTGTCCACGCTTATTTCAATCTCAGCATTGAGATATCCCAACATACACGAGCATTGTGAATAACAATGATACATAACTGTTACTGAATACCCAACGGGTGCGCGAGTTCGAACCTCGTCGTCTGCGTCTTTTTTTTTGTTGTTTCTTCTTCGTTGTGTTGTTTCGCGTCGTCGTCAGAGTGTGTGGCGCGAATCTCTTCTCTCGGTGATGGTAAAGCGTTCGGGAAAAAAATCATCATCTTCAGAATAAAAAAATCATCGTCGCTTTTTACAGCGCTCTCTCTTTCTTTCTCTCCGACGACGACGACGACGACTGAGAGAGAGAGAGAGAGAGAGAGAGGGAAGAGAGAGGGAAGAGAGCGATTTAGTGTTATCTTTGCGGTGGTGGATTAAAATAAAGGGATGATGGAGTCCACGAACAACCAAAAAACGGAGACTCCATCTTCTTCATCACCATCATCGAATGTTGTTCATAATAATAATAATAATAATAATGGTTTCCTCCAACAAAACCAACAACAATATTCTCCGTCGGTCCGATCGAAAGCCATAACGTTGCTCTTCGCCGCTTTTTTGTGCGCAATTTCCTTGTTCTTATCCACCAACGACGCCTCCTCTTTAGTGGACGTGGAATCTATTGAAGACGGACGGATAATGAGAGTAGGGGTGGACGCCGAAGAGGCGGAAAAGGAAAGCGAGGTGGATAAGTTCGGGTTCGAGAACAAAGAAAAAGAAAAAGAAAAAGAAGACAAATACAGAAAAGAAGAACGTGATGAATCCGTGCTGCAATTATTCGAAACATCGAACGATGATGAAAGTATTAATATGACTCCGCCGGATATCGATTACGAAAACGCAAACAAAAAGATAGTTTTAGTCGGGAACGGACGAGGGGTTTTGAAATCCCGTAAAGGCGAGAAAATAGACAACGAACACGACATCGTCGGTCGGTTCAATTTTTTCGTCACGAAAGGGTACGAGCGAGACGTCGGGCGCAAATTGGATTTATGGTTTTTGAACAAGCTGAAATTGCCCGGCAACGCTCGGTTTCGCGGCTCGACGACGACTGGGAAATCAAAAATGAATTTAAAAATGAAACCAACGATGGGGTATTACATCCCAGTCGCGTTCGAGGTATCACCGCAGTGTCAAAAGAAACGAGGTCCGGGCGCGAAGACGTGCGTTCCAACCTCTAAAAACAAACGCGCCATCGAATCCGAGAAACGCGTGTTAACCCGAGCGTACGCCAGGTTTAAAATCCATCCCGAGTTCGTCCCAGAAGTCTACCAAAGACTATTACACGTCAAATACGACTTCCGACACCGATTCCCGTCCACTGGTATTCTCGCTTTAGTCTACTGCTTAGAGCGATTCCCGAACAGCACCGTCTCTTTGCACGGGTTTGATTTCGTCGGCGAAACGCCAAAAATCGGCCACTACTGGGAGAAGATATTCAAGCTCAGAACGGTGCACTCGCTCAAGTTGGAGAAGCAGTTCGTCGGGAAACTGATTCAAACGGGAAGGGTGAGCATTTTGTAGTAGCCCCCGAGAGCAGCTCAGAGGAGGAAGATTTTGGCCTCGTTCTCGTTTTAGTCTCTAGTTTTTAGATTTTTAGTACTACTTTTAGCTCGCACTAAAAAAACGAATTTGACGGCACAAAATACTTCCTCGCTTTCTTTTATTATTAGTAGTAGTCATCGTCGTCGTACGTGCAGCAGTGGATGACACTTGTAACAATGGGGTCGGAGAACGGTTCAAAAGCGACGACGACGAGTAAATCGTCGTTGAGTCGCTTGGGCGCGATGATTATTCTTTCCCTTTTCGCGTTCGTTTTCTTTTCGATGACGACGACTTTGGGGAACTCGTCGTCGTCGTCGTTAGGAGGAGGAGGAGGAGAAGGATTAGGAGGGCGACGACGCGTGCACACGAAGGTGGCGAACTTAGCGAGCGAGTCGCCGGAGATGTTAGGATTTACGGTGCAGAAGAGGGAGAAGAAGAGGGAAACGAGCGAGGACGACGAGGACGACGAAAAGAGGTGGAGGCGAGGAGGACAGGCAAAGTTAGGGGCCAACGCAGACCATGTATCAGAAAAAGAAGAAGAACGAGAGATAATAACACTACCACGCGTGCGAACGAACGCGTACGATCCGCTACCGAACCAATTCCAACTGAACGGCGAGCCGTTCGATTGCACCTCGCTGCGAGGTAAAGTCGCGCTCTTCGCGAACGTGGCGAGTAACTGAGGTTACGCGAGCGCAAACTATAAAGGCTTTGCCGGTTTGCGCGAACGCTTCGCGCCGAAAGACGTGCAAATAGTCTCTTATCCGTGTAATCAGTTTGGTCATCAAGAACCGGGCACGCCGGAGGAGATATTAAAGTTTGCGAAAGAACACGCGTACCCGGAGGATGCTATTTTAATGCAAAAAGTAGACGTAAACGGGAAGAACGCGGATGAAAATTGGAAGCTACTCAAAGCCGCGTTTAAAAACAAAGACGTCTTTTGGAACTTTGAAAAGTTTCTGGTCGATCGAAACGGTGTTCCCAAAAAGAGATACGGCAGCACGTGGTCGAAAGACATCGCCAAAGACATCGAAACTCTCTTGAGCGAAGAAGAAGAAGAAGAAGAGCAAGCCGGCGAAGACTTGTAAAAAATGTGAGCGCTGCGCTCGCATAAAAAAGAAAGAGAGAAAGAGAAAGGAAAAGAACAAAGTTTCCCCCCCTCTACGCGTATAAAGTGACGGCGCACTCCGATAAAGATTATCTCGGGTCGCTCGGTAGAACGCAGATGTAAGAGAGAGAGAGAGAGAAGCGTGTTGATGATTCGTTGTATTAATAAATTTTGAAGAGAAAAAGTTCGTTAGAAAAAGCGACAGAAGGCCCCCCCCCACCCGATCTTCTCATGACGGCGTCGACGACAAACGAATACGCTCGATGGCTGGACTCGAACGTGAGTACGCTCGTGAAAGCGGACAAAAACAACGCGTTCGAGGTTTTTTCCTTCTCTTCCGTGCACGCCAAAGATGCAAAGATATCGTACGCGCACATGGGGACGATGTGTGAAACCAAGAGAGGATTGTTCTGCGCGGCGTTTCAGTGCTCCACGTCTGGGTGCGAAGGGAAACCGGGACAGCACGTTCGGTTTTGCACGAGCGAAGACATGTGCAAGACGTGGAGCGAGACGAAAGTGCCCATGTTTGGGTTGAACGCGCTGTGGTCGCCGGTGTTGCATTATCTGGAGCAGACGGAGGAGATTCTGTTGTTTTATAGCGAGAGCAGGAAGCAGTTGTCCCCGGGCGGCGATGTGAAGCTTATTCGGACGAGAGACGAGGGAATGTCGTGGTCGGAACCGGAGACGATACTCACGCACGAAGCGCTCGGAGGCGTCCCGAAAGTCATCGCGAACAGAGTGTGCCGTGGTCTGAAAGAAGAGTGGCTTCGGCTTCCGTTTTGGACCGAACCGACCGATAGTTGGCTTCGATATCGACAGTATCATCCGATGGCGGAAAACGCGTCGTTACAGAAGAAAGTATATCGTAGTCCACCGGGGAGTCAGGATGATGACAGCGAAAGCGTGTACGCGGGCACGATTGACTCTTACGACGGTGGGAAAACCTGGGAAGCTCCTCGGATAAAGCAACTGGTTAAATTTCCCGAGCACACGTGGTTGATTGAAAATAGCGTGCTGAGAAGTGAGCTTCAGAACGACTACTCGATGTACATGAGAAGCGCGACTGGGGAGGTTTGGTACAGCTCGGGCGATGATGCTCAACAGTATTGGAGCACTCCAAAGCCCATTCCAAATCTCCCCAATCCGAATTCAAAAGTAAGCGCGAACGTAGATAGCTTCTTATGCGTTACCGCGAACGGAGAGGTAAAAGAACGCGTCGTCCTCGCGCTCAATCCGTCGAAAACGAAAAGAGCTCCGCTCGGTCTTTACATTTGCCGCGCGCACAATAGAGAGGAGAGCGGGAATCAGAAATACCCTTTCATAGAAGTCGAAGGCGACCCGAACGGTAACTTTGCCTACCCGACGACGCTCATATCATCTGACGGAAGCGTATTCGTCATTTATACCGCGTGGGACGTCGGTATTCGCGTCTACCGAGTTCCTTCTTTGGATCTCAAAACGGCTTTGGTTTCCTAATAACGTTTGCGATTACATCACCACGCGCCGCAGTTGCTGTTCAAATTCTCTCTCGCTCTCTCTCTCGAAGTTGTCTCGCGATGTGATATATTGTACTCGCTTTCCTTTTTCTCTCTCCTGCAAAATTTTATCTGCAAAATACATCAAAAATTTCCCCGGCGGCGGCTTAAAAACAAGAGAAATTTACGCGAGAAACTTTACGAACGAACGCGCGGATCATCAATCATTTCCTCTGCGAATACTCAAAAATTACCACTACTCGTCGTCTGTTTTAACCACGCGAAGCATTTAGAGCATTACTAACCGTCTTAACTCGTCGTCATCATGCCTAAAAAATCCACCAAATCGAAATCCAAACGAACGACGTTGAAGCAAAAATACAAAGTCATTCGTAAAGTGAAAGAGCACCACAAGAAGAAACGGAAAGAGGAATCTCGTCTGAAAAAACTCGGGATCAAACCGAAGAAGCCGAAAGAGATTGGCGGCGTCCCGGCGAATTACCCGTACAGAGACGAGTTAATCAAGGAGATGAAGTTTGAGAACTTTCGTCAAGATCACATCAAAGAACAGAAGAAGTTGGAGAGGAACCAGAAGCGAGTGGAGAATAAAGCGAAGGCGAAGGCGGGGGGAGAGTTTGAAGATTTGGCGACGATGGCGAAGAAGAAAGAAAACGCGTACGAGATGAAGTTGAAAGCGCAGTTGGCGGAGACTCTTGGTAGTTGTGCGGATGGCATGCAAACGGACGATAGGGATTCGGACGCCAGTCGCCGGGCGTATTACAAGGAGTTCGTAAAAGTGGTCGAGTTGTCGGACGTGGTTATTCAAGTGTTGGACGCGAGAGATCCGTTGGCGTGTCGAGCGCCCGAGGTGGAGAGGTTCGTGAGGAAGACGAATCCTGGGAAGAGGGTGATTTTGTTGCTGAACAAGATTGATTTAGTGCCGAAGAGCAACGTGGAGGTACGTTTTTTTATCATTTTTGTTTTATCGTTTATTCTCTCTCCGCGGGGGTGATGAAGAAAATATTTAGCGGATTTCGCTGATGTCCTGCGCGCTAAATGCTACACACATTTGTGCGGGATGCTTGACGTTTACCAATATAATGATAGGAAGAGTCTGACTCGCGGAGTGAATTTGTTTTTTGTTTTTTCGTCCAATCTTTTGTTTTTGTTTTAAAGACTCACCGCCGGACCAACTGATTCTTCTATTTATTGACACAGGCGTGGCTGAAATATTTCCGCGAAGAGCTTCCTGCGATTGCGTTTCAAGGCAACAAAAAATCTAAATCCAACGGTGGCGGGGCAACCTTATTGCAACTGTTGAAGAACTACGCCAGAAATAAAAATATCAAAACGTCTATTACCGTCGGCATCGTTGGATTTCCGAACGTCGGTAAATCGTCCATCATCAACGCGTTGACGAGATCCTCGACCTCCGCCGCGACTGGGAATACTCCAGGAATGACCACGAAAGCGAAAGAGATTATTTTGGACAAACACGTGAAACTTTTAGACAGTCCTGGCGTGGTTTTTTCGTCTGCGAACGGTGAATCGGAAGGCGCGACGGCTCTGCGAAACTGCGTCAAAATCGAACGTCTGACGGATCCGATTGCGCCGGTGCACGAAATCATCCAAAGGTGCCCTCAAGAGAAACTGATGGTGACGTACAAAACTGGGAAATGGGCCGATGTGGACGATTTCTTGAGACAAGCCAGTCGCTCGATGGGAAAACTGAAGAAAGGTGGTATTCCAGATTTAGTAGCCTCGGCAAAAGTTATCTTAGCCGATTGGAACGCCGGGAAGATCCCGTACTTTACGCAACCGCCAAAATTCCGCGAAGGACACGAACAACACGCCTCGACTGAGTTTGTTTCTATCGAAGCAAAAGAATTTGACGTCGAAACCGCGTACAAGAACGAAACGTCTACGGTTATCGCGGGTTTACCAGAGAATGACGACGTCGATTTCGCGTTGATGAGCGATACCATCGGTTCGGGGATGATGATTGAAGAGCACGAGGATGTTTTGATAGAAAGAGCACAAACGAATGGCGGCGCAGGAGCGAGAAACATTGACGACGACGACGAGGAAAATATGGACATTTCGGAGGAGGAAGAAGCGGAAGAGTTGGACAACGGCTCTGGAAAAAGAAAAACATCTGCCGCCGCCAAGCGCGCCGAACGCGCGATGGAAATTTCCAAGCGCGCCGATGCCAAGGCGCAACTCGGAAGAAACAAACAGTTATACGGCAACGAAGGACAATATAATCCTGCGCAAGAAAAAGCGAAAAGAAAGCGCATGAAAAAAGATAAAGAAATCGCTAAGAACTTGGAACAAGACGACGGCGACGGAAGTGATTTCGATTGGAGCGAAGACGAAGACGTAGAAATGTAAAAAAATCTCTCTCATCCTCCTATTATAACTACTAAAGCACATATCCTATACTACTAGTACGTGCCTTAAAGCGATAACAACGGCGCGTCGTCGTCGATGTCGCTCTCTAACAAAGATTCTTCTGTGTTCTCACCATCGCTTCCACTGCCGCTCGTCTCTCCTTCGTTCTCTTCTTCTTCTTCTTCTCCTTCCTCGTCGGATCGATCCTCTTCCTTCAAAATCCAAAAGAAGACTCTCCCGGATAAAAAGAGCATCCGCCACACGTTTAGCGCCAACTTTGCGGTCCATACGCGAGCTATTACTTTTGCACCGGAGTTCGAATTTCCATCGTTAATCAACGTCGCGCTTAAAACAGTTGGTAAAAACACGACGCCGACTCCCGCGACCATGACTTCTCTAGCGAAAGCAAACGATTTCGTCGCATACATCAGACCGTCCAACACAAAAACCACGGCGTTGACCGGTTGCGCGAAGGTCACAAGCATCCACGTTTTGCCGAGATAATAATTTGTCTGTTCATCGCCTACGAACAGCTTACGAGCCGCGGTTCCAAAAGCTAAGAATATCGCGCAAAAGAAAAAGCCGAGGCTGACGCCGTAGGATAGCAATCGCACCGTCAACGATCGCAACTTTTTAATCGATTTGATCGAATACAGTCTGCTTCCATAAATCGTTCCAATCGTAGCAAAACCGTCAACTATGTAGCTACACACCAACCAAAGCTGCGCTGTCAGATGGTGCGCTGCAAGACCTGCTACCGGCAATTTTCTCGACGCCACAATCATGGCGACGAAGAACGAGAGTTGAAGCAAAATGCTGCGTCCAAACATATTGAGAGCGTCCACGAAATACTTTTTACTTTCTTCTTCCTCTTCTTCTTCTTCGGCTGCCTCTCTTCTCCGTCTCATTTCCCTCCTCCTCCTTCGCATCGTTTGTTCTAACCCAATCTTCTTCGGACGACTAAAATAAACAATCGCCCATCCTAAAACCGCGTGAAACATCACCACAAAAAAATACGCCAACCCGAGCGCCTCCAACGCCTCTTTCTCTCCTTTTTCCTCGGACGACGACGCGCGCAACACGACGCAAACCATCAGGACTTGTAAAAATGCCACCACACTATTCATCACAGATACCACGTGTACGTGACCGTACCCTCCTATAATTCCTACCGCGGCGTTCGAGCTCGTCTTAAACGGCATCGAAAGGCACCGCCACTGGTAATAGCCTCGCCCAATGTCCATCTGGTCTGTCTCTCCCAAAGTGCTAAACAAACTGTTTCCAGAGATAAGTAAGAGCGCACCCGCGGTCGCGCCGGCGAGAATGGAAACGACCAAACTTTTCCTCGCGTGCTTTTCCAAGAGCTCTTTCTTCTTTCCCTCGTCGTCCTCGTCGAGATGTTTCGCCACCAGGCTCCCAACCTGCGACGTGGAACCGTCCACGAGGAATTGGAAAACGGTCGTCCCTAAGTTGCTCATGCTCACGCAGACGCCGAACGCGGCGAGCGCGGCGGAACTCTTTTGTTTCCCCAAAATAACGTGTTGCAACGCGAGCCCGATCGGCCCAGCCGCGTTTTGCACGGACGCGGAGAGCGAGGCTTTGAGGAGTTTGACGTGCGAGATGTCATCTCGTTTCCTCATGATGATTTGAGATGCGACAGTTACCCGTCAAAACTCTGACGGAAACAACTATGACGACGCAAACACCACCAGCGACGGAGTTCTCTCTCGCTCTTTTCCGGTGGCAACTCCTCGCGTTGGTCGTTTTCACGTTCCTCTTTTTCGTCTCCGCGCCGTACGGACGATTTTATACGACTAAGTCGTCGTTTTGGTGGGGTCCCGCAGTCGACGGACGCTTTGGATGGATGCTCCAAGAACTCGCGAGTCCAATCGCGTTGCTTTCGCTTTACCGTATCCGGGATGAATCGTTGTTATTCAGCTTTCCGAATACTACTAATACTACTAATAATGGAGGCACGGTGCTCGTTTTGACGTGGTTCGTCGTGCATTACGCGCACCGAGCGATCGTGTGGCCGTGGAGAAGGACGATGGGGAAAACGAATTTCCCGGTTGTTGGTGCGTGTTTGATGTGTTTTTGCTCGCAAACGCGCGATTTTAACAAGGCTGTGATGAACGAATATCCGCGCTTCTTAAGTCCAATTATGATGCACAAAACGATATATATGGTTGAATTTCTTCTTCTGAGCTTTATTTCCGCGCTTGGTGCGCGTTTGCGCGTGCACGAGGAAAGGCGCATGTTTTTCGCTCGCTCGCTCGCTCGACTCACTCTTTCTCTCTCTCTCTCTGCGCTCTCCGCGCGCGTTCTCGAAACAGGTTCGGCAATCCTGTTCAACTTTTTTAACGGCAAATTCATCGCGTCAGAACTACGAGCGATAGGAGGTACTCGTCGATCTCAGGACGATTTGGTATTCAAACTCGGTCTCGTCCTCGCCTTATCTGGCGCGCTCGTCAACGTCGTATCGGACGAAATCCTCCTCCGCAGGCGAAGGGCGAATACGAGAGCGACGCCGTCCCGCGCCGCCGCGCGTCGCCACTCCGTCGTCTCCACCAACAAAAGCAGCAAATACATCCTCCGAAACGGATTCTTCTTCGACT
>Ga0114997_10005012_pt1 | contig 10189 bp, 13 predicted proteins | sample ArcticOcean_MG_C_2_FD_87045 | JGI IMG/M metagenome (GOLD analysis project Ga0114997, IMG submission 87045) | Marine microbial communities from western Arctic Ocean - ArcticOcean_MG_CB4_136 | ecosystem: Environmental > Aquatic > Marine > Oceanic | place: Arctic Ocean: Canada Basin | collected... | reverse complement strand
GTTAATATCAATGACTCCAGAACCTAGTGCGCGTAGGCAATAATCTTTGAATGTTGACTTAGATGTAGGAATGGCCATAAAGATATCCTTTTTTATATATTTATAAGAGTTCGTTTATTGCGATACAATTTGGACCGAATTCCACAGTTTTATCTATCCATCCCCCAATCTTGCGAAACCCAACACTTTCATACGCAAATAGCGCATCCTTACGCGGCATGGCCCAGATAATTTTACATTCCTGTTGTTTTGCAATCTGTATGGTTAATTTGAGAAGCATGTTTGACAACCCCTCTCCTCGTTTTTCAGGTTTTACATATAACCCTCTAGACCTGTAAATATCATCTGAAGTTCTAAACCCACTATTCACGCCGATGATATCATCATCCTCTCTTACTGCCCAGAAGATAGGTTCATATTTATCAAAGATAGAACGGTCTTTTGTAACACTAATATTACGGTAATCCTCCCACATCTGTGAATTCCATATGAGGTCACTCATATGTTCGATTTTACTAACCTCACCAGTCGGCCGACCTTTATTCCAAAGGTCATATATTTTTTCAAAACTAGTCTCAAAATATTCATAAGAACTCATATAATATATATAATGAATGAAAGCAGACTCCCTTATATTTTTAAATAAAGGTTTTTTCCAACATATATGCGGTGATGATATGGAGAATAATCTCAACGTATATAACTTAATTTCTCGTTGGGATTGTTTTAGTAAGCACAGTGAAGCATTATTTGATAGAACGAATACTATTAGTAGTCCACTAAGACTGACAAATATATCACCGATACCAGATTTTGATATTAATTTTAATAAAAGTTTTAAAGAAATATGCGACAGTGCTGCAACAAATATTCTTAATGAAGGAAAACCAGTTGATATATTTTGGTCGGGTGGTATAGATTCAACTGTCGTTGTTATTTCGTTTCTTAATGTATGTAAAGACTTAAGCCAAATAAATATTGTGTATGACAAAGGTGGTATTAAAGAGTATCCTCTATTCTATGAAAAATATGTAAAGGACGTTACTCAAGAACCAGTAAAAACATGGATTTATGAAAATGTAAATTTGGATGATAATATTGTAGTAACAGGGCATCCAGCTCAATTTCTTTCGCAAAGTTATGGTGGTCATCATCTAGGCGATCTCTTTGGTGAATTAAAAAGATTAGGATTTGCCAAGGATGATTTTAAAACCATTCCGTGGCAAGAAGTCTTTAGTTCAGATGTTACTGTTTTTGGAAATCCAATGTACGATGAGTATTTTATTGAACATATTACTCCACAAGTTGAAAATGCACCAGTGAAAATTGAAACCATTAGCGACTTGTGGTGGTGGTTGATTTTTTCCATGAGGTGGCAAACGGAAAATATAAGACCTCTAATTAATAACCGTATTCAAAAACTAAACCAGCAAAAATTACAAAATTTCAAACCGTTCTTCTCTACTGATGATTTTCAAAAGTGGGCCATGTGGGATTATGATAAAAACCTTAGAAAAACATTACCACCGTTTAAAACATACTTGAAAGATATCATATACGATTTTACAAACGATAAAGATTATTATATAAATAAAAAAAAGGAAATGTCTGGCAACAGCGGTGAAGAAAATGCTAGACGCCGAGGTTTCATACGCACAAAACTACACAAAGCAAGAGATAATATTCAAGCAATCGATAACCAATATAATATTTTTACAGCAAATTCTCTGTATAATTCAACTGAGACAGAGAGGAAAGATATACTAAACCGTTATCGTAATCCAGATTATGTGATAGGAATTATATAATGTCTAGAAAAAGTTTATAAATAGTTAAAGGAGTTTATATAATGATTAAATTATTAGAAGCAAAAGTGATTACGGATTTATTGACCCAAGAAGAAGTAAAAGAGTTTTTAGATTTACATCAAAATACAGAACCAGCAAGTTCCGAAACTGATGATGGAATTATTACTCGCCGTGCTACACTACATTTCGACAATCCCACAATGGAAAAAATAGCAGAACGAAATGGACTAAAGGTTCATAATAAGTTCGTCACGGTTAACACGATCAACCCAGCAGAATTGCATAGTGGAACAGGTGTAGGACCGTACCCATATATGCTTATGATTCCATTACAGGTTACTCCCACAACAGCACAACCAACTACTATCGCAATGGATCAACATGTAGAGGAATTTGGTCAGCATGATTGGTATCCAGATAATGAATCAATCCAAGGAGTTGCTGGACTGAGTGAGGGAACTTTTGATGTTAGAGAATATGGAAAAGAATTTGCCCATGTTGAAGAAGGAAAACTGGATGGTCTTTCGATTAAAGAGGTGTTTTATTGGAGAGTGGGTGATGCATTTTTAAAAGACAGCAGATTGTTAGCAATGGCTGGTGCTTTTGAAAAAAACGAAAGAAAAATATACATTATATCAAACGTAGACGTTGCGTGAGGAGAAAAACAATGAAAAAATTTACATTAGGAATAATAACACTGTTACTAAGTTTTTTTATGCTTACCCCAACTGTTGCGGAGCAACCATACTATAAAAACAAAACCGTTAAGATAGTGCTACCAGTTGGAGCGGGCGGAGCATTTAGTGCTTATACGCTTTTACTGATACCATATATCAAAAAACACATTCCCGGCAATCCAACTATAATAATGGAAAATAGGCCAGGCGGTGGTGGATTTAGAGCAGCAAACTACTTATATAATATTGCGCCGAAAGATGGTACATCTATTGGCATGTTACTGAGTGGAACAACGATGGCATCACGTCTCAACACAAAGGGTGTTCGTTTTGATCCAACAAAATTTGATTACTTGGGGGGTGGTGCAACAATACGAGGCACTATTACAATTCGTAGAGATACAGGTGTTACATCACTTGAAGATGCAAAAAGAACTCAAATCATTCTTGGTTCTTCTCGACCATCAAGTATGACTTTTTATATTCCCAAAGCAGTGAATCATTATTTTGGAACGAAGTTCAAAATAGTTAAAGGATATAAAGGCATGGGGCCCATCGACCACGCAGTTGAACGGAATGAAGTGCAGGGCCGTGTTACAGCATGGGAAGGCACTAAGTCTACTCGTAGACATTGGCTGACGACTAACTATGTTGTGCATTTGGCAACCGTTGGACTTACAAGAGAACCAGACTTGCCAAAAATTCCAACAATAGTAGAACTTGCACCAACCACTGAAGCAAAACAGGTGCTTTCATTCTTGAGTGGTAATGGAACACTTGGAAGAATGTTTCTTGCACCACCAAATACAAACCCAAAGGCATTAAAGATACTTCGTAAGGCATTGATGGATGCACTTAACGATCCTAAATATAGAGAACAGGCATCACTTCGACATATCACAGTCAGTCCAATAGATTGGCGTGTTTTGTTGCGAGATGTAAAACGAGTAATGGGCACCAATCAACGTACTGTTGATCTGACAAAGAATGTATTGGAGAAATGAAGAAAACTATTATTGTAGTTGGTGGCGGCACTACTGGAGCATTAGTATGTGGTCTATTAACTACAATTGATTGTGATATTATTAATATCAGAAGTTCTAAACTCCCTACCATTGGAGTAGGAGAATCTACTATACCACTAGTAATGACTGCTATTCAACGCATGGGAATAGCAACAGAGTTTGTTGAAAAAACAAATTGCTGGCCCAAACATGGATCAATATTTAAAGGATGGTCAGATAAAACTGTTGTTGCTGGTTGGGCAATAAATGGTCATCGTAATGATGTTGTTACTCATTTAGAAGGTTTTACTCGTAACAAAAAAATCAATGCCGGAGTTTACATGATGGACAATGGGTTGTATCCTTATAATAAAGATACTGATTCTTTTTATTCGCCCATTAGTCTACATTTGGATGCAAATGAAACAGCAGAGTTTATTTTTAATAAATTTAAAAATAACATAAAAACTATTCATGGTGATATTACAGATGTTAAAATAGACCTTTATGGTATACAGAGTGTAACAATTGATTTTGAACATATAGTATCAGGTGGACAAGATACCTATTGGATAGATGCTACTGGTTTTAAAAGATTATTAATAGATTCTCTAGGAGGGAAATTTATAAAATCAGAATTACCGTGTAATGGAGCTGTATTTAAAAAAATTGAAGATATTGATTATGAAGAAAATTGGGCAAATCGTTCTAAAGATATGATGACAATTTCTACTACAGGAAACGCTGGGTGGTTTTGGAATATTCCTTTAAAAAGAGGTCGAGGTCGAGGATATGTTTACAGTAGAGATTTTTTATCTGAGGATGAAGCAGCAAGAGAATTTGGGGATACCGAAGTCTCTTTTTTGAAATATGAGCCTGGATGGTTACAAACACCAGCGATTAAAAATTGTTATGCAGTAGGATTATCTGCTGGATTTCTTGATGCTTTAGATAGCCCTTCTATTGGACAAACGGTATCACAGATTTTCAATTTTATGCGAGGATTAAAAGATCCAAACCCACAAAGATATTCAAAAGAAATTTCTGATCGTTATAGCAAATTAGAAGAATATTTGTTAATTCATTATAAAACATGTAATAGGACAGGCCCCTTTTGGGATTCTATTAAAAAATTTAAAAAGAAGGATTTGGTGTCTAAATATATAAAAATTATTGAACAAGAAAATTGGGGAGGTAAACATCGTGGATTTTTATTATCTCAGACTTGTAGGGTTATACAAAATAGAATTGATATAAGTGCTGATATTGCTTCATTAATATATGAAACTATCTCAGAGGAAGAAAGACTGAGTATTAAGGAAGAATATAATAGAGTGAAAAATAAACATGTGCCGTGGACAAAAGATATTTTCATGAAACATATAGAAACAAAAAAAGTAACTCTATAAATACAGGTAATAAAGAAGGTATTGGAGAAATGAAATGGCAATCACGATAGTCGATAAATCAACTAGACCAAATAACAGCACAAGTTGGTATAATAGAGATGGCAACGAGTGGGAGGAACATAGTGCGTTTAACGCAATTTCAAAAAGTATAGACTCTAATAACCCCGCTACATTTGTAGAGAGAACACACCCAGACGATCTTAATATCGTTTGTACTTATAATTGGCCTGATTTGGATACCTTTAATGCAGCTGTTGGTGATTACGATGCATCCAGTAATTCTGCTTGGAAATCCTACGCAGATGCTAGAGGAACATATGATGCATCAAATAATATCACAACTATAAGATACATATATGATGCATCCAATAATTTAACTAGTACTCAGAAAAGAGTACGGAAGGTTTACTGGGAAGACTATTCTGAATAAATTATGAAAATTTTTGCCGCGACAAGCTCTTCTTCAGATAGTGTGTCTATGTTGTATAAACTTCTTACTGAAACTACAGATGATGTTATATCAAGGATACTTCGTTTAGATGCATCTGATCAGGACATAACACAATATCCTATTGTATGTAATTGGTTGAAAAAAAATGTTCGTGATTTTGATTTTGACTTCGCAGAGTTTGAAGATCGTGCTGAAGATAATAAATCACAAACTATAAGATCGAAAAATTATAATGTTGCATTGTTATCAGAAATGCATAATGCAGATTTAATATGTCTTGGCAACAATACATATAATTGGAGTCATTCTACTTGGTATTTTCAGACTACAGAGCCGATTGAAAATTTTTATAGAAGAGGCAATCCTTATTATAGAGTAGATCATTCTATTCTTAGGGATTACACAGATATTCCCATTGAATGGCCATTAATGAATCGTAAAGATGAACCTATGGGAAGGTGGCAGACATGGGAGTTGTTACCAAAGGAACTCCAAAAGTTAGTTTCTAACTGCCCCTGTGGAAAGTGTGCTAAATGCAAATGTTGTGATTGGTATAATAAAAAGAAAAAGGAAGGATTTAGTGCTGCAGAACTTGATGATATCATTATGAAAGAAGGAAAATACGGGAAATACTTCACAAAAGAAAGTATTCCAGAAACGAGGCATGATGCTTATGCAGACCAGAAATTTCCGGTCTGGAAACCAAAGTTATCTAGTTATAATGCATTACCACCCAAACCCCACAATTAATATTGTTATTTTGATACCCATGTATTTATTTTTTGTTTAGTTGGTGAAGTGCCTCTATAAAAGGTTCCATTAGATGATGTCAAAACATCTCGTAATTTTTTATACGAATTGACCAATTCATCTAGAGTATAATACGCATGTGACATATGATAACTAAAGATGTTAGTTGCATCGAAAAATACATTTTTCCCCTTGATTTTTTTCAAAAGTCTATCATAGTCTGGGGATATTAAATCCATCAACCAATACTCAATAACATAGTCCCTTTCCATTTTTTCTTCTAATCGTCTTAAATCTTCAAAAGAACCCATACTTCTCGCTTTCTGACTTGCCTCGCCGACTGCGGTTACTGTATTATGATTAACGGTTCTTAAATATAACTTAATTTCTTCCATAGACATATTCATTTCTACGATCATTTGTTTTATATCCAAATTTTCTTGACAGTAATCGAACAACACAACCTCACCGTCAAACTCTAATTGATCAGCAAGTACCGCAGCACGATAACCAGCTGTAGTGGAAAATATAATATCAAATTTTTCAGTGGGAAGTTTTCCCACACTTTCGTTATTCTCTATATAAAATTGTTTTCGTATTCTTGTCATAAATCTACTAAAATAATAATCGTTCATATCTACATTGTCAAGGTCTTTCCAGTATTCAGTTTGAGTATTTCTATAATATGAAAAAGATTTCCTTGCTCTTTCAGCATTAGTAAAATTTATGACAGTAGGCATTCCTTCTAGTTCTATCCACGGCGGAGTATAGTCATCATGAAAATTGGCGGGGGATCGTTTAATAACATCATACCTCTCAGACATATCAGGAGAACCGATATTTTTCCATATTGTCAAATTCAAATTCATATGTTGATGGTGAAAATATGCTTTACGGTCTGGTCTTGCCATTATGTGTGCTTTGCAAAACTGACTGCTTTCCACAAAATCATGAAAGTCTGTTATTGCACTAACCCGTTCATCACCACCACAACTTACCATATCAAATACCATACCAACTGATACAATCATAGCATGGGTATGATCACACTTTAAAAGAAGATCATGAACTTCACTTCTATAACAGAAAAGAACATCATGCCCGATTGATCCTCCAGTAGCGCCGCCTGACATCATAAGTGTGGTAGTTTGAGTTTGTTTCTCTATTCCAAAATCCCATTTTAGTTTGTCAGGATAAACTACCAAAAACAACATATGATTAAAGTCTTTTTTAATTTTTACATTTTTTGTTTCATTCTCCCATAATGAAACAAATTCATCAAAATTAATCATCATAGTTCCTTCTGTATTCGGTGAGTTGTTTTAGTACATTTACGAAAGCATATAGGTGCAGACTTCTCTGGTTTCTCTATCAGATCACGCATAAAAGTTTGCCAAGGTTCAGAATAAATAATATCATCAATAGTATCATTATTATCTATATGAAGTTTATCATCAAATAGTGGTCTTACCTTCTCATGTTTATTAACATCATATGCTTGATCTAACCAACAACAAGGCAGAACAAACCCTGTTGCTGATACTGCAACAGAGCGTTTAGTACCGTGACATTTAGGCTGAAAATTCTGGATTTCTTGGTTTGTAGGGGTCTTCTTCATTCTTCCATCTTCCTGAATAATTTACGATAAAATTAATTCCATGTTCCTTTGATATCATGTGTGCCTCTTGGATATGATCTTCGTTGTAGCGGAAAACTATATACTGCCAATCTACATGAAGTCCTTTGGATGCACCCATTTTCATGACTTCAAATAAGTATTCTCCATCCTGATTTATTCTATACTGATTACTTTCATTTGGTAAGCCATCAACACTAAATCTCCACTTCATATGGGAATTAGCATCAAATGCACGTTCATACCAAGAGTAAGGACGTTGTGATGCGGCAGTGTGTATAGTTCCCCTCTTATTCATTTCCTTACATATGGTTAGAAACTCTATGAAATGGGGGTTGAAAATGGGGTCCGATACCTGTCCACAGAAATGAATATATCGAAAATAGGACACGATCTTTTTAAACTGATCTACAGTCATATGACCGCCCGGTATATCTTTTGGATCATTCCAACGGACCCTCATGCATTTTGGACACTCTAGAGAACAAACATTAGATATGTCCACGTTACATGCTTTATGACTAAAATCAATCATTCAAATTCATCGTTCTTCCCCATATAATTTTTTCCATAACTGCGTGTATTCTTTTGTCCTCATCATGATATGATATCGAGTCGTATTACTTTCATTTATCACTGAATGATAATTTTTAACTTTCACTTTATATATATCTCCTGCTTGATATGGTATGAGTCCTGTAGGGTACACTGCAAACTTGCATTCATTTGGAAAATTAAGGGACATATTAAATATCCATTCCTCACTAAATTCTCGCTTATCTCCAGTACCAACATACCTTTCGTGACGGTGTGGAAAAATATGACCACCAGCGTCGAGTCGACTGAGCTCAGGTTTAAAATATTGATACACGTTACGTTCCAAGAACTCACATATAACAGGAAAGTCTTTCTTTGTTGGTGTTGCAAAATATCTGCTAGATACCCTGTCTGTTTCTTCATATTTATTAGATGTTGTGGAAAAGATTCGTTCATGTCTTTTTCTACCACTTGCTAAGGGAAAAGATGATTCAGATTTCCATGAAGTATACCTTTTACACTCTGCAAGCATCTCCTCATGGTTGGGTACAGTCTCATGAAACACTGCAGCCTCATTAGTGCCCGTTGACCATTCATCAATAGTTTGCCAGAATGTATCTCTATAGTACTCAAAATCAGGTTGAACTGAGTTCGGCCGAACTTTCTGTTCCATACTCAAACTCCTTTCGAGATCACTAAATGCGTTCTATCCTCACCGCAGTTAACAAAACTATGTGGTATTGTTGTATCAACCTCATAAACAAAACCATCTGCTGGTATGTGTATTATCTCATTTAAAGTAGGAAATATAAAGTAAGCATCTGGATTGGTTATGAGAGCCATATGATAACGGGGGGTATTGTCATAGTGTACGGAATATGTGGTGTGCATTTGCTTGATCATTATTCTTGCTCGAACTCCCCTCGTATCCCGTATAACATCATCAAAAATTGTATCCTCGTAAACCTCATTTAATATTATGAAGTCTGACGTTACATTGTTAGTCCTAATAATCGATCCTACACCATCTAGATAAGGATTATTGACAAATTTGTTACTGCGTTGTAAACTAGTCTGATCCCTAAACCCCTCCGCATCACTCCACAGAGCATCTCCAAGGCCTGATTGTATCAGTTTCCATTCAAGTAGACACTTATCTAGATCATAAGACCAATTTGTTTGTTTTACTAACATCGATAAAATCTTCGTAATCTTCCCATTCATGTGGTTTATTTCTGTGGTTTGTGAAATGCACAATCTTTATATCTGGATGAAACTCTCCACCCAAATATATATAGTTGTTACCACTCAATTCTTCATATCGTTTACTCATTTTTAATTGCCAATTTCTAAAATTTTTGAAGTCAATAACCTTATCATCAGCAATCCATCTGGTAACCCACCCATCAGGTAGTGTGATTAGTTCTAGTTTTTCTTTCACACTATCCGCCACAAAATACTGTTCGCCATTAACAGGCCCAGTGGTCTGGCCATTCTTGATATAGAATGCTTGCCAATAGAGAATATCATCCATAAACTTATCATAGATATATCGACAATCCTTCGGATAGTATTTAAAGAACCCGCCATTGATCTTATAGGTATCTGAATCATTTCTCCACCACCCCGGCATTGCAAGAAACTGCCCCGGTTTGATTGGATAATCAAATATTTTTTTATAATCGTTAACCAATAACATATCAATGTCCATCACACAGATTGGTTCATCGGTATCCATCTGCATACCCCACATCTTGTTCCACTGAAGAGTGACCCGTGGATCATACGGTTTACGAATCCAGATAAGATTATGTTCTGGAAGTTTCTTTTCTAGATATGTCTCATATTCTGGTCCATACTTATCACCAATTCTAACTGCTATAATATCCATCTTCTATCCCACTGTTTAGTTGGTCG
>Ga0114997_10005011_pt1 | contig 10190 bp, 3 predicted proteins | sample ArcticOcean_MG_C_2_FD_87045 | JGI IMG/M metagenome (GOLD analysis project Ga0114997, IMG submission 87045) | Marine microbial communities from western Arctic Ocean - ArcticOcean_MG_CB4_136 | ecosystem: Environmental > Aquatic > Marine > Oceanic | place: Arctic Ocean: Canada Basin | collected... | reverse complement strand
TCCAACATTGGCCTCGACCTTAAATTCTCTTTTCATTCTGTCGACTAAAATATCAAGATGTAACTCACCCATCCCACTAATAACTGTTTGTCCAGACTCGTTGTCTGAGGATACCCTGAATGAAGGATCTTCTTTAGCTAAACGAGCCAATGCTAAGCCCATTTTTTCTTGGTCAGCTTTTGTTTTTGGTTCAACTGCTACTTCGATAACAGGCTCAGGAAATTCCATTCTTTCAAGAACAATTTGGTCTTCATTACCACATAGCGTATCGCCAGTTGTTGTATCCTTAAGGCCAACAAGCGCAACAATATCACCTGCACGCGCTTCTTTAATATCTTCTCGAGAATTAGAATGCATTTCTAGCATTCTTCCAATTCTTTCTTTTCTATTTTTAACGGTATTAATAAGAGTCTGTCCTGTCTCCAAAACACCAGAATAAATACGCGCAAATGTTAAATTACCCACAAATGGATCATTCATAACCTTAAATGCTAAAAGGGACAGGGGCTCTTCGTCAGATGAATCCCTTGTCATTTCTTCATCTGTATCTGGATGAACTCCCTTGATAGCATCAACATCTACAGGAGAAGGCATAAAATCAACAACTGCGTCAAGAAGAGGTTGAACACCTTTATTTTTAAAAGCAGTACCATTTAGAACTGGAACAAAAGATTGGTTTAAAACACCCGCACGGATACATCTTTTAATAGTATCAACATCAGGCTCGTTACCATCTAGATAGGCTTCCATAACCTCGTCATCCTGCTCAACAGCAGCATCTAATAATTCAGCTCTATACTTTTCAGCGTCTTGCTTTAAGTCATCTCTAATATCTCTGTATTCAAACTCAGCACCTAAGTTTTCTTCCTTCCAAACAACTTCTTTCATTAAAACTAAATCAACAAGGCCTTCATAATTACTTTCCGACCCTATTGGTAATTGAAGAACTAAGGGTGTAGATCCGAGCCTGTCTTTTATCATTTCAACACAACGATAAAAGTCTGCTCCAATTCTATCCATTTTATTCACAAAGCACATTCTAGGAACATCATACTTATTTGCTTGTCTCCAAACAGTTTCAGACTGAGGCTCAACTCCAGCAACAGAATCAAAAACAGCAACAGCTCCATCAAGAACTCTCAACGATCTTTCCACTTCAATTGTAAAATCAACGTGCCCAGGTGTATCAATTATATTAATTCTTTTATCATTCCAGAAGCATGTTGTAGCAGCAGAAGTAATTGTTATACCTCGCTCTTGCTCTTGCTCCATCCAATCCATGGTGGCCGCACCATCATGAACTTCACCTATTTTATAACTCTTACCCGTGTAATATAAAATACGCTCAGTTGTCGTAGTTTTACCTGCATCAATATGGGCCATAATGCCAATATTTCTATAATCAGATAATGCTGTTTTACGCGCCATAAATAAACCTTTAATAAACTACCAACGATAATGAGAGAAAGCCCTGTTGGCTTCAGCCATCTTGTGGGTGTCTTCTCGTTTTTTAACTGAATTGCCTCTATTGTTTGAGGCATCTATTAGTTCAGAGGATAATTTTTCTCCCATTGTATCTTCACTTCTTGAGCGTGCAGCAGCAATTATCCATCTAATCGCCAAAGCTTTTCTTCTTTCAGATCTAACTTCCACTGGAACCTGATAAGTAGCTCCACCAACGCGCCTAGATCTAACCTCTACAGAAGGCATTACGTTATCAATTGCATCATGAAAAACTTTAATTGGATCAGTTTTTAGCTTACCTTCGATTTGATCAAAAGCTCCATAAACAATTCTTTCTGCGATAGATTTTTTACCATGAACCATGAGATTGTTCATAAACTTTGAAACAACTTCATCTCTGAATTTAGGATCAGGGAAAATTTCTCTTTTTTCTGCTTTATGTCTTCTGGACATTTTATTCCTCTATTTAAATTACTTAGGTCTTTTTGTACCATACTTAGATCTTCTTTGCTTACGATCAGCTACACCCTGGGTATCTAGAACGCCCCTTAGAACATGATATCTTACCCCGGGTAAGTCTTTCACCCTTCCGCCTCTTATTAAAACAACAGAATGCTCTTGAAGGTTATGACCTTCACCTGGGATATAGCTAGTTACCTCAAAACCATTTGTTAGCCTTACTCTTGCCACTTTACGTAAGGCAGAGTTTGGTTTTTTTGGAGTTGTTGTGTAAACACGCGTACATACACCCCTTTTTTGAGGACATGCTTCCATGGCAGGAACTTTATTTCTTTTGGCTATATGAGCTCTTCCGCCTCTTTGAACCAATTGATTAATAGTAGGCATAATTTTTTTCCCAATATAAAATCACTCACCCAAAAGAATGAGCAATTAATTTAAAAATTTTGCGAATGGCGCGGCAGCGTTTAGGAAAATCCTACGACCTGTCATAAGCGTTGTCTTAGTAACTTTGTATTCGTTATCAGTCAAGAAAAAACAGTATTTTTTTATAATATTCTATACTGTTTGCACCTCTTCTAGTTTGGCATCTTTTATTTTTTCTTTCATTAAAGCTTCATCTCTTACTGCAGCATCATTTTCTAGTCGACGGATAGCGGCTCCAGTTCCAGCAGGAATAAGTCTTCCAACTATAACATTCTCTTTTAAACCAACAAGATGATCGGATTTTCTGTAAACTGCGGCATCTGTTAGAACCCTAGTGGTTTCTTGGAAGGATGCAGCTGAAATAAACGATCTAGTCTGAAGAGACGCTTTCGTAATACCAAGAAGAATTGGTTTAATTTCCATTGGTTTTTGTTTTTTAGCAATTAATTTTTCATTTATTTCTTCAGCCTCTAACTTGTCGAGTTGTTCTCCAGCGATAAATGCACTGTCACCGGGATTCGTGATTTCGATTTTTTGAAGCATTTGCCTTGTAATAACCTCAATGTGCTTGTCATTAATTGTAACGCCTTGAAGACGATAAACACTCTGAATTTCGTTAACTAGATAACTAGCAAGAGCTTCTAAGCCTAAAATAGATAAAATATCATGAGGCGCAGGATTACCATCAATTAGGTATTCGCCTTTTTCAATTGTATCACCGTCTTGGACCGAAATATGCTTACCTTTTGCGATAAGATAACTAGCCTCTTCCTCAGATTCATCTGAAGGATGTATAATAATTTTCTTTTTATTTTTATAATCCCTAGCAAATTCAACCCTACCGGTTACTTCAGCAATTATCGCATGATCTTTTGGTTTTCTTGCCTCAAAGAGCTCCGCAACTCTTGGAAGTCCACCTGTAATGTCTTTTGTTTTTGCGCCTTCAGTTGGTATTCTAGCTATTACATCGCCAGCACCTACTTTTGTTCCATCGCTTGATGAAATAATAGCATGAACAGACATTAGGTATCTCGCCTCTCTATTGCCTTCAAAAGTAACGACTTCGCCATCCTCTCCCTTAATGACCATAGAAGGTTTAAAATCAGCATTTTTAGCAGAATTTTTCCAATCAATTACAACTTTTTGACTAATTCCTGTAGACTCATCGGAAACCTCACCGATACTAATTCCATCAATTAAGTCTTCAAATGCCACAACGCCAGCAGCTTCAGTAATAATTGGAATCGTATAAGGGTCCCACTGAGCCAACCTTTGATTCTTCTTAACGGAATCGCCATCATTTAACAATAATTGAGATCCGTAGGGAAGTTTATGACTTGCTCTTTCAGTACCATTCTCATCAATGACATTGATTGTTGTTGTTCTTCCAATAACAATAGTACGTCCGTCAGAATCTTTTAAGGTATTAAGATTTTCTATTTTAACAGAGCCGTCACTATTAGATTCAACATAAGAATTATCAACAACTTGAGCCGTTCCACCAATATGGAAGGTTCTCATGGTTAACTGTGTTCCAGGCTCTCCAATTGATTGTGCAGCAATAACACCAACAGCCTCGCCAATATTAACAGGTGTTCCTCTAGCCAGGTCACGACCGTAGCAAGTTGCACAAGCGCCACGTTTCGTTTCGCATGTTAGAACTGACCTCAGTTGAACTGAGACTAAATTAGCTTTTTCCAAAAGAGGAATTTGATGCTCAGCAATAATATCACCTTTTTTTGCTATAACCTCACTTGTCCCCGGATCAATTATGTCCTCGCATGGAACTCTTCCTAATAATCTCTGAAAAAGAGAAACTATCTCCTCACCGGAATCGATCACCGCTGTCATAGTAATTCCTTTGTCAGTCTTACAATCAACCTCTGTAATAATACAATCCTGAGCCACATCAACTAACCTTCGGGTCAAATAACCAGAATTTGCTGTTTTTAATGCAGTATCAGCCAGGCCTTTACGTGCTCCATGGGTGGAATTAAAGTATTCAAGAACATTCAGTCCTTCTTTAAAGTTAGATATAATTGGCGTTTCAATAATTTCACCAGAAGGCTTCGCCATTAACCCACGCATACCTGCTAATTGTTTCATTTGCGCAGCAGATCCTCTAGCTCCAGAATGAGCCATCATATAAATCGAATTAACATCGTTCTCTCGATTACTTTCTTTGTTTATCGATGTAGTTGAAATCTTTTCCATCATTTTAGTTTCTACTCTATCGGTGCATTTCGCCCATGCATCAACAACTTTATTATATTTTTCACCTCTTGTAATAAATCCATCAATATACTGTTGTTCAAACTCAGTTGCTAAAGAATGAGTTTCCTCAATCATACTTTCTTTTTCTTCTGGAATAATCATATCGTCTTTGCCAAAAGAGATACCCGCCTTAAAGGCGTTCTCAAAACCAAGCTTCATTATATGATCACAAAAAATAACCGTATCCTTTTGACCGCAATGCCTATAAACATCATCGATAATTCTTGATATTTCTTTTTTAGTAAGAAGTTTGTTAATTATCTCAAACTTAATACTATCATTTTCAGGTAATTCCTTTGAAATTATAACTCTTCCCGGAGTAGTTTCAATAATTTTTCTTTCATCTCCATTCTCAGAAATTCTAAAATTGATCTTTGAGTGCAATGTAATCGAACCCTCTTCAAGAGCAAAATTTAGCTCATAAATGCTATCAAAAGATTTTCCTTCGCCAGGTTCGCCTTGTTTCATCTGAGACATATAATATAAGCCAAGAACTATATCTTGACTTGGTACAATAATTGGTTCGCCACTAGCTGGATGCAAGATATTGTTAGTAGACATCATTAAAACTCTAGCTTCAAGCTGCGCCTCTAAAGACAGAGGAACATGAACCGCCATTTGATCTCCATCAAAGTCAGCATTAAAAGCAGCACAAACTAACGGATGCAATTGAATGGCTTTACCCTCTATCAACACTGGTTCAAAAGCCTGTATACCAAGTCTATGAAGGGTTGGAGCCCTATTTAGTAATACAGGATGCTCCCTGATGACCTCTTCAAGTATATCCCAAACCTCTGGAGTTTGTTTTTCAACCATTCTACGCGACTGTTTGACAGTCGAAGAAAATCCTAAAGATTCAAGCTTTGAGTATATAAAAGGCTTAAATAATTCTAAAGCTAATTTTTTAGGTAACCCACATTGATGAAGCATGAGCTCAGGTCCCACAACAATCACAGAACGACCAGAATAATCAACTCGTTTACCAAGTAAATTTTGCCTAAATCTACCTTGCTTACCCTTTAACATGTCAGATAGGGACTTTAGTGGTCTTTTATTAGTGCCGGTAATCACCCTACCTCTTCTTCCGTTATCAAAAAGTGCATCGACGGATTCTTGAAGCATTCTTCTCTCATTTCTAAGAATAATATCAGGTGCGCGAAGGTCTAGTAACCTTCTAAGCCTGTTGTTTCTATTAATAACCCTTCTATAAAGGTCATTAAGGTCTGAGGTAGCAAACCTTCCTCCATCAAGAGGGACAAGAGGTCTTAACTCAGGTGGAATAACTGGAATAACCTTCATTATCATCCACTCTGGTTTATTCCCAGATTCTTTAAAAGCTTCAACTAGCTTAAGTCGTTTAGCCAATTTAATTGGCTTTAGCTCACTTTTAGTTTCCTTTATTTCCTGTCGTATATCATCACTTATTTTGTCTAAATCTATATTCTCCAACAAGAATCGAATAGCTTCGGCTCCTATCTCAGCTTTAAAGTTATCAGCGCCGTATTCATCTTGAGCATCTAAATACTCTTCTTCAGTTAAGAGCTGGAGATTCTCCAAGGGGGTGAGTCCAGGATCCAAAACTAGATAACTTTCAAAATACAAAACCTTTTCTAAATCTTTAAGCATCATATCTAGCAATAGGCCTATTCTACTTGGTAAAGACTTTAAAAACCAAATATGAGCTACGGGAGATGCAAGCTCAATATGACCCATTCTTTCCCTTCTTACTTTTGAAAGAGTTACCTCAACACCACATTTTTCGGAAACAATACCCTTAAACTTCATTCTCTTGTATTTACCACAGAGACATTCGTAATCCTTAACTGGGCCAAAGATTCTTGCGCAAAAAAGACCATCTCGTTCGGGCTTAAAGGTTCTGTAATTTATGGTTTCTGGTTTTTTTATTTCACCAAAAGACCAAGAAAGTATCTTCTCTGGGCTAGCTATTCCAATACGAATATGGTCAAAAGATTGGCTTGATTTAGGTTGATTAAATAGATTTAAAACTTCTTTATTCATTATATCCTCATATTTTTAATAACTAAAAACTGCTAATATTCACAGCTAATTAATCAACTGAATCTTGTAATTCAACATTTAGTCCTAAAGATCTCATCTCCTTAACTAAAACATTAAAGCTTTCAGGCACTCCTGATTCAAAGTTCTCTTCACCTCTAACTATAGACTCATAAACCTTTGTTCTTCCTGCAACATCATCCGATTTAACAGTGAGCATTTCTTGAAGAGTATATGCTGCGCCATATGCTTCTAAGGCCCACACTTCCATTTCACCAAATCTTTGGCCACCAAACTGAGCTTTACCGCCCAGAGGTTGTTGCGTCACAAGACTGTATGGCCCCACCGAACGACCATGAATCTTATCGTCAACTAAATGATGCAGCTTAAGCATATATATATATCCAACAGTAACGGGTCTATCAAACTTTTTGCCTGTCCTTCCATCGTAAAGAGTGATTTGACCGCTGGTGTCTAAGTTTGCCTTCTTGAGAAGGTCGTTAATATCATTTTCTCTCGCACCATCAAAAACTGGTGTAGCTATTGGCACGCCCTTTGTCAAAGTATGGCTAAGTTCAATAAGGTCACCATCCTCATACTTTTCTATTTCTGAAGGCTTATAGATATCTTCCAAGGTCGAGCGAATATTAGAAATATCACCGCTATTTTCATACTCCTTAAGCGCACTGTTTATTTGCCTCCCAAGGCCTGCGCACGCAGCACCTAAATGTGTTTCCAATATTTGACCAACATTCATTCTGCTAGGAACACCTAATGGGTTTAAGACAATATCTACATGTCTTCCGTCACTGGAGTAAGGCATATCCTCAACAGGGACAATTCTAGAAATAACACCCTTGTTTCCATGCCTACCAGCCATTTTATCTCCTGGCTGTAACTTTCTTTTTATGGCAACATAAACTTTTATACTTTTCATAACACCAGGCAAAAGCTCATCGCCACGGCTTACTTTCTCAACTTTATCAGCAAATCTTTTTTCAATTTGATTTTTATTTTCATCGTATTGATCACGAAGATTTTCCATATCTTTTTGAATAGAGTTATTTTGCATTACAAAATCCCACCATTCATTTTTTGGAATAATATTTAGCAAGTCTTCATCAATCTTAGTTTTATTAGAACTAACAGAAGGGCCTGAGGAAGCTATTTTATTTAGTATTGATACCTTCAACCTAGAGTAAATATTTCTATCTAAGATAGAAAGCTCATCGTCTCTATCAATAGAAAGTCTTTCAACCTCCTCTCTTTCAACAGCTAAGGCACGTTCATCTTTCTCAATCCCATGCCTATTAAAAACTCTAACATCGACAACAGATCCATTTGTTCCGGGAGGGAGTTTTAAAGAAGAATCTCTAACATCAGAAGCTTTTTCACCAAAAATAGCTCTTAGAAGTTTCTCTTCGGGGGTTATCGGACTTTCACCTTTGGGGGTGACCTTTCCTACAAGAATGTCACCCGGCCTTACTTCCGCTCCGATATAAACAATACCTGACTCATCTAGGTTTCTTAATGCTTCTTCGCCAACATTAGGTATGTCCCGAGTAATTTCTTCAGAACCAAGTTTTGTATCTCTTGCCATAATTTCAAATTCCTCAACATGAATAGAGGTAAAAACATCATCTTTAACAATTTTTTCTGATATTAATATTGAATCCTCAAAATTATAACCATTCCAAGGCATAAACGCTACCAGGACATTCTTTCCAAGAGCTAACTCACCAAGATCAGTTGATGGCCCATCAGCAATAATATCACCTTTAAATACAATATCGCCTACCCGAACTAAAGGTCTCTGATTCATACATGTTGATTGATTGGATCTTTGAAATTTCTTTAAATTATGAATATCGACACCAAGATCGCCAGCTTCGAGATCTCCATTTGATGTTATAACAATTCTTTGAGCATCCACCTGATCAACGACCCCGTCTCTCCTTGCAACAACAGAGGATCCTGAATCCTTAGCAACGGTAGCTTCCATTCCTGTACCAACGAACGGAGCTTCATTTGTAACAAGGGGTACAGCTTGTCTCATCATATTTGAACCCATCAACGCTCGATTAGCATCATCATTTTCAAGAAAGGGTATTAGTGCTGCAGCCACTGACACTGTCTGCTGAGGACTAACATCAACAAAATCAACAGATTCTGGCGCAACAAGGTCAAAGTCTCCATCATGCCTACAGTTTAGTAGTTCGGAAAGAAGATTTCCTTTACTATCAGAAGGTTCATCAGCTTGGGCAATTCTATATCTACTTTCTTCAACGGCAGAAAGATAGGATATTTCATTAGTTTTTTTACCATCAACAACTTTTAGGTACGGGCTTTCTATAAAGCCGTACTTATTAATTCTAGAGTAAGTAGCCAGTGAGTTAATCAATCCAATATTTGGCCCCTCCGGAGTTTCAATAGGACAAATTCTGCCATAATGAGTATGATGAACATCTCTTACCTCAAAACCAGCTCTTTCCCTAGTAAGACCACCCGGCCCTAAGGCGGATACTCTTCTTTTGTGGGTAATCTCTGAAAGTGGATTTGTTTGATCCATGAACTGAGATAGCTGAGATGAACCAAAAAATTCTCTAATTGTTGCAGCAATAGGCTTAGCGTTAATAATATCTTGCGGCATAACGGCATCAATATCGACAGAACTCATTCTCTCTCTTATTGCCCTTTCCATTCTTAAGAGACCAATACGGAATTGATTCTCCATTAATTCACCAACAGATCGAACGCGCCTATTCCCTAAATTATCAATATCATCAATATCACCCTTACCGTCGCGAAGGTTTACTAAGGTCTTCAAAACTGAACAAATATCTTCCTTTGTAAGGACTCGAACCGTATCGGGTGTATTCAATTTTAACCGCATATTGAGCTTAACTCTTCCGACATCAGAAAGGTCATAACGATCAGCATCAAAAAATAAACTATCGAATAACGCAGTAGCGCTTTCAACAGTTGGAGGTTCGCCCGGTCTTAGTATTTTATATATTTCAAATAGTGCAGTTTCTTTATCAATCGATTTATCAATAGCAAGAGTATTTCTCAAGAATGGACTAGCATTAATATTATCAATTACAAGAATAGATATGGAGCTAATTTTTGCCAATTCTAATTCAGCAAGAAGCTCTTCAGTGATTTCCTGACCAGCTTCAGAGAAAATTTCTCCCGTTTCCATATTAACAATATCTTTAGCGATAAATTTTCCTAGAAGCTCCTCATTGGTTACCTCTAGTTCCTTTATATTTTTTTCAGCTAATTGATTAAGCAGCCTCGGCGTAAACTTCTTACCTGCTTCAACAACAACCTTTCCATTGGAAACCAAGGGAAATAATGATTTTCCTCCAGATATATTGCCTGGAGTGAAATCTTTCTTCCATCCGTCTTTATGCCTTTCAATCTCCTCATCCTTATAAAACATTGAAAGGATTTCCTCAGAATCATAACCAAGACTGTAGAGTATAGTTGTTGCTGGAATTTTTTTCTTTCTATCAATTCTAGCATTTACTATATCTTTTGGATCAAAT
>Ga0114997_10005009_pt1 | contig 10191 bp, 8 predicted proteins | sample ArcticOcean_MG_C_2_FD_87045 | JGI IMG/M metagenome (GOLD analysis project Ga0114997, IMG submission 87045) | Marine microbial communities from western Arctic Ocean - ArcticOcean_MG_CB4_136 | ecosystem: Environmental > Aquatic > Marine > Oceanic | place: Arctic Ocean: Canada Basin | collected... | reverse complement strand
TCATAATATGAAAGATCCTGCTTAACGGCTTGAGTTATTGGAGTAGGCATTTTGGCCTGTACTTGCCCAGCTCCTCCTAAAGTAGCACCTAAAATACCTAATGCTGCAAGAGCATTAGTAAATAGCCCTTCTTGTAAGAGTATCTCATTTGCTTCTGCTAGTTCATCAAATGTCATTCTAATTATTTATACGTAGAGACAGGCACTTTTACATATGACTCTTCATAATCACACTCTCCATAAAAATAATTATCTAATTGCTCTTATAATCTTACTTTAGCTACCTCAATGTCCACTTCATACCATTCATTCTTTGTTTGTTTAGCAAATCTATTCATTTGCAGTTTTATATTTCGCTCAGCCTGGAGATATTCTGGATGTTTAATAGAGTAAATGACTTCATAATCCCTAAAAGGAGAGCTCGTCTGATATGTTTGCAAACGAGTTTTTAAATTACGAGTCGTACCTACCTTTATCCAACCGGGCCAACATTTATTAGTAATAATATACAAATAGCCTGAGGACATAAAAATATTTATCCCTTTATGTATGGAATGTTAGGCGCTCTCCCAAGCTTTTGTTTCAGCATTAAATATACGGGTTTGATCACCAGAAACAGGATCAGTTGACAATGCAACATGTATCTCCTTCTTATGCATGGCTTTATTAACGAAAGACCAACCTGTACCAATAATACTAGAAGCACTACCTAGGATCATAGTGAACGTATCTGTACTTAAAGTACCTTTAGCAATTAAGACTCCTCCTGCAATTGTTGCAGCATGCCTCAATAAACCACCGATCTCTTTCTTATACGTAGTAATAACTGTTATAACCTTCTTCATGTATAATTACTTATTCAATACGATGTAATTAAATACTTATATGGATATTAACACTATGCCAGCTCCCGATTTAGAGCTAGCAGCTCAACACCTTATAGGAAAATATGGGTGGATGTTTGTTGCGGGGCTCGTTGCGTTAATATTTCAATCAAGTATTAAGAAATTAGCGGCTGGGCTATTCGTATTCTGGGGTAATGATTATAAAACTGACGATACAGTTTTCGTGGACGGTAAACCTGGACGTATTATACGGGTAGGTATTACTAAGACAGTCTTCTTTATATATGATGTTGTCGATGGTCAAGTAGTGGGTGGTAGTAAGCTCGTTATACAAAACGAATGGCTAGGTAAGCTAAAGATAGAGAAACCTCTACAAAAATTAGATTTAACTAGATACAGCTGTAAAAAGAAAACAGATTAAGCTGCTTCAGTTTCATGTTGAACAGCTGGTACTATTTCAGCTAAACCTGGAATCTCACAAGCCCCTCCACCACAAGCAATAGTCTCTTGTACTTCAGTAGTATCTTCTGTTTCTTTAAAGGACTTATAATTTACAGATTTAAGCTTCTCAACAACAGCATTCCAGCGCTCTACATCGTTTTCATCAACTATAGACTCTAATGGTGCCTGTTGATATATTTTATCTCCTGTTTTAGGTAATAAAGATACAGCACCGAAATACTTTTTATTATCATATAAGAACTTAAACACTCTATCCCATTCATCATCCTTAACAACCACCGTACAACTAACGTTATGCTCAACATTATTTGTATTCACTTCTGTAGTACCTGGTATTACCCAGTTTTGCTGAGTAGATTTAATCCACTTTAAGTGCTGTAGAGCTGTAAGGTCGTCTTTAACCATAGCACTATCAGAAACCTCAATAGGAAATGTAACTACATCATCAGTCTTATTTGCTGACCACACACTCTCCTCACACATGTGTGGATTGCTTTTCTTAAAGTGTCTGTATATAGGATCGAGCTTATTACATTGAATACGTCTAAAGTACCTTTTACTGTGATGAGGGTGGATTCCAGAAGCACTACCTAACACTAAGGAAGATGTACCTTCTGGTTTAATACAAGTAATCCGAGCGGCTTGATTGATGTTTAACTTCTTCGCCCAATACTTATTAACTTTAGTAGCATGGGCCGCGCCTTCCTTCTGATAGTCTGGGTTTAATAAAATCTTAGGATTGTCCATCATTCCAGTAATAGATACACCTAATAAGGCTTCTCCTTCAGTCAATTGCTTAGATGCAGGGCGAAGGTACTTAAATTCAGAATATGCAGCCTGTAAGGTGCCAATAATAGTAGCAGCCTTTACTGCATCTAAGAACTTAGCCTTAGTATCAATCTTGGCTCCGTTAATAGATGTTAGATTACAAAACTGAACACCACATACACCGTCCTCTGTAACTGGAATAAAGCCTATCTCAAAGCACGGGTTATATAATTGCCATGGATGGTTACCAAATACAAAGCCAGGCTCTCCAAACTGTTTTGTCTTATTGAGAATATCTGTAAACTCTTCAAATGTAGTTTCATTTCTTAATAGTAAAACACTATTGTTACTCCTTGCACGCTGAGGCTCAATGTGAATCCAGCTGATGCGTTTGTTCTTAACTACATCGTTATACTCATACTCACTCAGCTCTACCTCATACTTCTTTTTATTGACAGTAATCTTACCGGTGTATAAATTAGATTCATCATCATGATAAAACTTAGTGTGTCTGGAGACATCGAAAAATGTCTTCGCGTTCATCATGTCCTCATCGTCCTTATCAAAAATAAGAGATGTAGCAGAGCGACGAATGCCGCCAGACAGTACAGCATCAGCACAATGCATTAAAATATCATATGCATTGATTGGCTTTATTCTAGTTTGCTGTTGCTGTTCAATCATATAATCAAACAACTCCTTAACCTTAACATGGCACTGCTTTAATCCTTCATAACCAGGTGCCTTACCTCCTGCAGTACTAAGTGGTGCACCCTTAGGTCGTATCTTACTAAAATCAAAAACAATCTTACGACCAGAGAAAGCAGTGTTACGAAAATATGAATTTAATAACGCTTCAATAGAATCAGACCAACCCTCGATACTATCTTCTACAACATATGTTAACACAGTACCAGTCTTATCAGCTGTCGTTACGAGGTCCGGAAACCTATCTATAAAATGCTTTGATACTCCAATACCAACTCCACAACCACATAACAATAAATAAAATATCTCTGCAAAAGAACGAATACTATCAACGTGCCGAACAGCACAATTGTATATACGAGCGTTATGAGCTAATACAGCTTTACCACCAAACTGCATAGATCTCATTGACGGTACAATGTGCTTATCCTTTACTTGCTGAAATGCCCACTTAATACTATCTACATCTTCTTGAGGTAACGTTCGTTTAAATTGATCAACGTGCATCTTAGCAACTCGATTTATACACTCATCCCATGTCTCTCTTCTATTGAGACTCTGATTGTATCTTGCGTACTTACTAGTAAAGGTAAAGGTAGATATTTCGTCTAGATAATTAATGTCTTGTGGCATTGGTATATAATATTTATGCTCGGTTCGGCAGTTTAATAGGTCCCCGTGAACGGAGCATACTACACATAAATATAACGGAAAAATTTGAAAATCAACTTATCGTTTAACTGTGGCTTGGCCAAAATAGAAACCAATAATAGCTGTTAGAGCTTGTCGAATCTCAGGTACTAATAAATACCCGTCGACTTCTATAAACACAGGCTCTGTTTGAGTTCCAAGCAGTCCCCATAGTATTTTTCTAGTAACAAGCTCTTCTACTACTATAGGGTGATCCATAAACGTAGTAATAAATGGTGCTAAAATAACTCCAAATAAAACACTTACAACAATTAAACGGCGAACCCACTTACCAGCATCTACACTTACTCGCTTAACAGCGTTATTTGCTGACTCCTCGGCGAACTTCTTCTCTTTCATTATCATCTCAAAACGCTTCTGCTCGTTTTCAGCGCGCTTGGCAACAAGCTTAAAAAAGAATCCCACTACAGACCCACCAGCCATTGTTAGTATTTCTGCAGGTATCATATAACTATTTAATAAAAAAGACGCCCGAAGGCGCCTTTATTAATGAGACTGACTACGGATATACTATTTCATTGACTGAACAATCTCTTTACAATGTCGAGCATGCTCAATCTCTTCGACCAACTTCCGAGCTTCTAGAACAATATCTGGATGCTCGCCAATAGCTACTGGGTTTTGTATGTAGTTATCTAAGTTAGCTGTGGACTTTTGCTCTTCTCCGGTGAATATACTCTCGAGAGCAACGAGAATATTGGATCCGACTGGTGATTGATTTTCTATCATTAATCTAAAAAACCTTTCCGCTTGTCGTAAACTAAGCGATCGTAAGACTTTACGTTCAAACTCTTATGTTTATCTGTATACACCTTTTCAATATCTTCTTCATATTTAATATTGCGCATACCCTCTTTATGAGCTAGTCGAGAATCAGAACTTTCTGAGATATGTTCAAACTCTCTCCTCTCATTTGTATATATATCCTTAATAAGGAATTTATATGCCGTCATGAAGTAAATAGTAGCTTATTGTTCTTTAATTTGCAAGTAATCTTTTCTAGCTTTTCTCTCTTTCGTATTATCATTGACGCAATCTCGACTTCAATATTTTTCTCAAAGAACCTTCTTAAGAATCTTGCACCATACTTTCTGCTATATCCTTGAGTAGCAATATGCTCACGTGCTTCGAGGCTTAGTACAAACTGTATTTTGTTACTCTCTTCTAACTTAACAGAAAATCTTTTTGCTTCAATGTCAACTAAATTATATATATCTTCTTCAATTAAATGATCGAACTTAATAATTTCGTCTAATCGATTTAAAAACTCAGGTTTAAAAAATTTCTGACAAGCGTTTTCCAAGTCGATAGAGCTTCGCGCTGAATTACCAAATCCAATATCCTCCTTATCAAATAACTGAGAGCCAATATTGCTTGTAAATACAATAATACAATTTTTAAGATTAATCTTTCGGCCAACACTATCTGTAAGTTCTCCTTTATCTAATACCTGTAGAAAGATATTAACAACATCAGGGTGAGCCTTTTCTATTTCATCTAGTAATATTAAACAATAAGGATTACTTTTAACAAAATCACATAATATAGATCTATCTCCATATCCAACATAGCCAGGTGGTGAACCTATAAGCTTACTAACTGAATGTTGTTCCATAAATTCTGACATATCTATTTTTAAAAAGTTCTGCTTATTATAAAAGAAATGATCAGCTACTAGTTCGCATAAATATGTTTTACCTACCCCTGTAGGACCAATAAACAAAAACGAACCTAATGGGCGAGTCGGATCTTGTAGTCCTGTTTTTACTCTCTTAAAATGATATAGAATAGAATTAATAGCTTTGTTCTGAGAGACATACTTTTCTTTTAAAGAGCTAGATACCTCTCTTAGATCAGGAAGATTACTACCATTTATATCTGTAACAGGTATACCAGTCTTATTACTTAAAATCTTCTTAACCATGTCACTAGTTATAATTTTATTAAATTCCGTCGCCTTACTGGATGTTAGCCCCTTCTTTAATTTATTAGATAATGTTGTCTCTCTTTTCAAAAGACGTAGACCTTCATCAAATTTAAAGCTCTCTACACATGTAATTTTCTGCTTTCGTACATCTTCAAGCTTTTGTTGTACTTTAATTAAAGCCTCTGATGTGTTACCAGCTTGGTTCTTAATAAACGATCCACACTCATCTAATAAATCTAATGCACTAGATGGTTGACTTTTGTCTGTAATATATCTACTAGATAGCTTTACAATGTCTGGCACTACATCAGCCTGATATATAACATCATGGAACTTCTCATAGAATGGTATCATTTTATGAAGTATACCTGTCGTTTCCTGTATACTAGTCTGCTTAACGACAATATTTTCAAAGTTAGAACTAATAGTAGTAATGTCGTTTATATATTTTTTGTAATCATCCGATGTACATGTTCCTATAAAATTAATATCATCACTACTAAACAACTCACTAAAATATTCTTCAATATTAGATGTACCATCTATACGAGTAATAAGAGCGAGATCATTAATAAACAAAATAACATCATTGTGCTTTTTTAAATAGTCTTGAAGTATATCTATACGAGCTTCAAAGTCTCCTCTAAACTTCGTGCCACTAATTAAAGTTTTAAGCTTGAGCTCTAATATTCTTTTATTTTGTAAATGTAAAGGAGTTAGGTTCTTAGTTATCCTTCTTGCTAATTCGTAAACTACAGATCTCTTACCTACTCCTGGCTCGCCTGTAATAATAATATTAGTATTATGCTTTTTACCTAATATTAAATATATCTTCTCAAATTCCCCGTCTCTAGAAAATGTACTCTGTAATTCGTTTGTTGCAGCTTGATGAGTTAAGTCTATAAAATACGACTCTAAGCTCTCTGGTAGATCAGAATGAGCAGTAGTACGAGTTTCAATATCACCTAGTTCTTGCTGAATCGCGTTCTTAACATTATCAAAGTTTAAGCCATATTCTATTAATATAGAAGTTGCTACTCCATCGTTTTCATATAGTAAAGATAAAAACAAATGAATAACTCCTACAGTTTGTTTATTAAGCTTTTCTGCTAAGTTTTTCGCAAAATCAATTATACGAAAAACTCTAGGTGTAAAATTAGGAGACTTGCCTGGTTTAAATAATTTAGTATTCTCTTCTACATTAAGAATACTAATTACTACATCCTTAAGATTAGTTGAATCTACTTTTAATGTATTAAACGTCTGCTAAAAAAATGATCCTCACAATCAATTAGTCCAAGTAGTAAATGCTCAGTACCAGTGTACCTACACTTGAACTCTTCTGCGTAATTTTTTGATAAAGCAAGTGCTGATTGAGCACTAGTACTGAACTTCATAATAATACTTATTAAGGGACTTGTTGACCTCTACTTATTTAACTTACAGTTCCAGCATATGCTCCATCCCCTGCTGTAATTACTTGAGTTGTACTAGTAGACCGTCTAAGCTTAGCGATATCACCAGCTGCCCCTCCAGCTCGTTGCTTATAATTATTTGGTACTCCTGTCTCGTATGAACCAGCCGCGGGGAGGGTGGCGTGAGTATTACTACCATCTAATGGATAGTAATATACCCCATCTCCTTGTCCAGGCAGCCCATAACTACCTCCTGAGAGACCAGACATCTGTAAGTGATCTGTAATAGTAGTACCTGTACCAGCTATAGTTGACCATGTATTCGTACCATTAATACTTGTACTGTATGTCCCGCCTAGACCTGCATTACCATATGTACCAACTGCTCCGTTATTGACAAATACATGTCTAAAGTTTGCCGTTTGTACATCTGCAGAATCTTCAAAATACTTTACACCAGCTAATCCACCAGCACCATAATTAGCGACATGTATACCAGACCCACCACCACCACCAGAACCAGCTGATAAAAAATGTACAAAAGAGTCTATTTGAGCACTAAGACCCAATACTCCTCCTCCGCCTCCTCCAGCTCCACCATAAACAAACCCAGAGTTGTTTACAGAGACCGTACTAAAGTACGAGCTACCGTCAATTGCAGGACCACCGTCTTGACCAATAAAATAAGATGCACTAACAGGGTCAGTGGCTGCCCCAGGGTCGAAGTCACTTCCAGAAAGCCAAAGAGCACCATGACCACCATCTCCACCTTTGCCCATTAATAAAGCGCTCACATCACCAATGTTACCTCCAACACCTTCCACTATAACATTAAGCTGGTTACTATTATATACCATAGAATCTGTTGGTGGGTCAAATTGAAGAGCAGCAGATACAGTTGATACGGAAAATACAGATAAAGGAGTATTAACAGTAAAATTAACAATATACGGATTAGTGGCTGAAAATGTTGAAAAAGCAGTTGTGTTACTCTCTGCGGTGCTACCAGATAACGCTTCCCATATATTAACACAACTTAACATATTTGTTGTATCAGTTAAATAAGAAGCTGAAATAGAAGAGAGAAATAATGAAGTTGTCTTATATTCCTGATTAAGAGATATTTTTTGCTCTAATATACTACCCATAGCAGATCCAGCTGATGGATTATCTATAACCAAAGTAAGGCTCTTTGAAGTACTTTCAGATAAATCATTAACAGCACTAATATCGAATACTACAGAGGAGACATTACCAGTGAAAAATATGGTACTAGTATTATCGATTTGAGCGGCTGACGTTTGTTGAGTTACTCCAGTGCCAGGAAAATCTTCATATCTAGTAACAACAACATTCTTATCGTTACTACCAGTGACCACCGGAGTATAGGAGCCTGCTGTAGCAACTGTATCTTCAGTAATTACTAAATTTACTGAAGATTCAACATCAATATCCGGAAGACCAGTTGGAGTATCAGTGACGGTTCTAGTTATAGCAACACGGCCAGTTGACCCTTCATTAACAGAAAGAGTCGCCGCAGACATACTAATAGTATACATATCACCGATACCTGTTATAGTTCCGGTTACAGTAGAGAGATTAGAGTCTATAACACAATTCGTGTTCTCTTCTATTATAAAATTAAACGTTTTATCAGCTCCAGTAAAAAATTGTAAGGTATCAATATAAATCTCCTTTTCTGTCTCATCCTTATTAAACACTTCTATATCTTTATTATCAGAGCTAATATATGTGAAATCAGCTGATGTTGCTGTACCTAATGTTGTATAATATTTAAAGCTACAACTAGGGAGAGCAGTTAGAACATTCGTCCTAGTCACTTTCATTGTGATAAAATCACCAGCTGAAACTGTCGAAGCCGCCGACTCAACCTTTAATACATTAGGATAACTTTCAGTATTAGCTGGTAGTCTAATTGCAATATTATCAGGGGGATTATTGTTAAGCGGCTCCTCTTTAATTAAATTAAACAGACTCTCTTGCTGAGAGTATAATAGCTTTAAGGGTCTATTAATAACATCAGCTAAGAGTGGCTCGTTAACCCCTATGTATAAATTGTTACTATCATCAAGTGCACTTGGTTTAGTAAACTCATGATAATTTACTGTACATAGCGTCGGTACTGATGCATACCCCTCATTGGTATTATAAAAACTATATACTTTTTTATTTAAATTTTCAAATAAAGAGTAATGATTATAAATTAATTTTTTTGTTGTCTTATTAAATGTTATATTGTTAACAATTTCCTGAGGGAGAACTAATATATCAGATAAAGTAAAATAATTAGTATATAAGTTCTCGCTATAGAGCTTAGTTGTAACATGCTCGTCTTCATATACATATGTTGATACTTTTTGGTTAGAGTTAACTACCGTGGTAACAGCTACGTAATCCTTATTATTATATAAAGCAGTATCAAATGATAATATTTGCTGATCATCATCATTACCACTTATTCTAAGGCCAGTGCTAGTAGCACCGGCGGATAGATTTAATACTCCAAGATACTGATTTAAATTAGACTTGTAATATTTATATATTTTACCATTATTACAAATATATAAAATATTTTTTACCGCCTTACTGTTAACTATTTTCTTAAAGCTACCACTTTCATTTAAGCCAGATAATGTATACAGTCTAGTATCATAGAAATTAAACAAAGCCTGGGGCTGCGATAGAGTATTATCGACTACATCATACTCAATTATTTTACCGTTAGAAGATAAAATATAACCAAAGACAGACTCGTTAGTATCTGAATATTGATCTACTACAATTGAAACTAATTCACCAGTGTTTGAATTGTTAAATAAACTAGGTGCATTTACCTCTTGTATAAAATTAAAATCAAGGTCAAACACTTTAATACTATTATGACCATTATCTAAAATATAAACTCTATTTTTGTAAACAGATAAACTACTCGGTCTGACTAATTTGTTTTTAGTTTGAGACGTTCCTTCTCCACCAATTGTCTTAAGGAGATATCGCCCAGGATGAGCGGTATCGTTAACACCAGTTCTCTTTAAAGCAACATCGTCAGTTATTAGTCCGGTAATATCAAACTTAAAAGCTGTATTAGAGTCTTTATCTAAAACAAATAATAAATTATCTACAATATCTACGCTTACAACATTTTTAAATTTAAACGTCTTATTAAATTCCACTTCGTTACCAGATACAAGAGTTGTAATTGTAGTAAGATTAACATCCGTCTCTGATATAACTGACTCATCTGAGCTATAATTAAAGTATAGGAACTTCTCTGTACCGTCATTTTTTAATGTAATATGTGTCTCTTGAAGACTTGATAAATAATTGGTACCTGT
>Ga0114997_10005008_pt1 | contig 10191 bp, 12 predicted proteins | sample ArcticOcean_MG_C_2_FD_87045 | JGI IMG/M metagenome (GOLD analysis project Ga0114997, IMG submission 87045) | Marine microbial communities from western Arctic Ocean - ArcticOcean_MG_CB4_136 | ecosystem: Environmental > Aquatic > Marine > Oceanic | place: Arctic Ocean: Canada Basin | collected... | reverse complement strand
CAAGAATCTGCTAGATGGACCTTAGAACAAGAAGAACTATTAGCAGAATGGGCTGAGAAAGCCGCATGTTACAGATGGCTTCATCATCATTCTGAAAAAAGATACAGATGTCGTAATTTTGGTTTCACAATTCCTGTGATCATATTATCAACTTTAACGGGTACTGCTAATTTTGCAATGGACTCATTTGTTCCACAAGAACAAAAGAAAATGGCAATGGGAATAGTCGGTGGATTTAATATTTTCGCTGGTATAATGTCTACTTTACAGAATTTTCTAAGATATGCTGAATTAATGGAAGGTCACAGATCGTCAAGTGTATCTTGGTCAAAGTTCAGTAGAAATATTACGGTTGAATTAGCATTAGATGAAAAAAGAAGAAAACCTGCTGGCGATTTCTTAAAAATATGTCGCGCTGAATTTGACAGATTAGTTGAACAATCACCTTCAATTGATGATAAAATAATAATATCATTTGACCACGTATTTAAAGATAATGATATTATCAGACCCGAAATATGTAATGGTTTAAAGAAATGTAAAATATATAAACCATCCAAAGAAGAAAAGTTGACATCTATTTTAACAAATGTTAGTGGGAAACTATTAGCTAAGAAAGAGAATCTAAAAACAGCTAAGTCATGGAAAAGATTAGAAGTGAATAAAGTTTCATCACAAGAACCAGGTATTAAAAAACCTAAACCGATATTAATAGAGAAAAACGGGGTATCCCCTATATTACCACCAATAAATAAAGATAATGATAATGACGCTTTTATTTCTAAAGAAGAAAAAAATATGGAAGCATTCATAAATGATATTGAAGATATTGAATCAGGTGATCCCCGTCCTTAAACATTCACCAAGTACAAGGATATGATGTAATTTTTCGTTCCAGTCAATTTTATCACATTCACAAATATGATTCATATCGATTTTAAATATTGAATAATTTCTAAATCAAATTTGATTCACAAATCAAATTTGTTCAATAATAATATTAAAAATATGATATATAATAATATATATATGGAAGATACTAATAAATATTTTACTATATATACAGATGGAGCTTGTACCAATAATGGACGAAAAGGAGCAAAGTGTTCTATCGGGGTTCATTTTTCAGAAAAGAATGAACTAATATTAAAAGATATTAGTAAAGTTTTGTCGGTTCCAAAACCAACAAATAATATTGCTGAACTCACTGCGATATTAGAATCTATGAAAATGATTAAAGGATGTATTTATTCACCAGTTCATATTTATACAGATTCAGAATATTCATTAAATGTATTAACTAAATGGTATCCTAATTGGACAGACAAAGATAAAAAATCTAAAAAGAATATTCCTTTAATTAAAGAAACATATGATTTGTATGATCAATTGCCAGTATTTTTATTTCATATAAAAGCGCATACAAATTTACAAGATATACATTCAATAGGAAATGCTAAAGCTGATGAATTAGCAACAGATGCGTTAAAAAAAAAATTTGATAATAAAATTGAAAACATATCAAAATACTTTACATAATGAATACTTTCACAATAAATGAACGTATGGAATTAATAAAAAATATGAATTATTCTAAGTATAAAAGAATCATGGATTTATGGGAATCTCCTAACAAATCTCCTTTATCATCTTCACCGAATTCAAACATTATTACAGTAGGTTTATGGCATACATCTCCTAAGAAGATAGGTCCGTGGGAAGAAAAATCTAATGCGTGTGATATGAAGGTGAAACCTAATAGTAATACTAATATATCACCATGTCATGCGCGTATAATATATGAGGCAGGTTCAAAAAGTTATGCTGGTTCTGCATTATTTGGTCTCGCGCCGAAACCAGAATCATTGTCGATGCCAATATTCTTGGAGAAATAAATTTGAAATTGAAATTATTTTATTTTTATAATTATTAATAATGGATTGTCTATCAAAAGATCAATTGCTACTGCTTCAAGATAAACTTTCCTTTACAGAATATGAAAACTTCGTGGGTATGTTTGAACAAGATGAAAAGATACCTGTGAATCCAGTCGAAAGAAATAATTTCATTATAGAAACTATGAAAAACCATGAGTTCTGGGGTGAGATATATGGTTGGGGAAACAAAAGAGTATATAAACGTATTCCCAAGTATGATAACGACCCTCGAAGATGCGTTGGTCCATATGGAATATTTGCTTATAGTGTAGGGGAAACTAAATCAGGACTTATTAAATTCCTAGATAGTTTTAAAGACTTCATAACATTTGATAAGGATAAATCTATGTCTGATTGTGTTCCAGTTGAAGATACATTTCAAGTCCCCATGTATGAAAGATGGATGAGTGATTCAATGGCCTAAATAATTACATTTCAACCTATTATAATATTTTTTTTCTAATATATTATATATAATGGTGAAAGGATATGATCCGATATCAATGACAGACAAGGATAGTTTAAAAGAATGGTTATCTGACTCAGAAGATAATATTGTTATATTTATTGATGATATGAAATCATTATCTGCCGAAAGAAATGCTTTATGTTTAAAAAAGAGTTATTTTTTAAATCCTCATATGAATGATATATATAAGGAATGTATCATAGAAAATCGTGCATTAATGGTAAAAGAAACATACGATGAACCAATTGATTTCAGGAATATTGGTTTTTATATGAATAAATATTTAATGATAAATAATAGAGAATTCATAGAAACTCTTAAAAAAGGTAGAGTATTCGATTTAAAAGATGGAACAACGAATAAAGTATTATATATAAGGTTCCCAAAAGGAACCAAACCAGGATCTAAATGGAACTTAAAATATGAAGGAGTTCCATATTCCGGAGTGGAATATCCATATGAATTTCCAGTATTACATTGGCAATGCCCAAAAGAAGGAATACCAGTATCACACCCGGTGTCAAAAACAGAGTTCATTAGTCAAGAAGCATTAGAAATGTCACAATTTGGTTTAAAACCTGATAATATGATAATACAAAAGAAAAAAATCTGGACACACTATCCTAAAACACATCCGGCACCAGGAACTAAATTTGTCGTTAATGGGTACGAAGGCGGCGCCTACGCACAAAACAAAAAATATACAGGTGTTCAATTTCCACCTGTATCAGATGATCAACTTGGAAAGATAATACAAATCGATGTTTTAGATTTGGATGCCGATATTAAAAATATACCATATAAAGAACAAGTATATTTCAATGATGTAATAGCAACAGCTTTATATGATTATTCATTTCAATGGGATGGGGCAATAAATTGGTATCTCAGACAAGGGGAAGAATATTTTAATTCATCCATATATAAAACATATTCTTTCAGATTCGGTGATCCAAATTTTAAAACGGATCGTCAAAGTATGGAAATAATAATTAAAGGTGTCAACACAATTGCTAAAATAAAGAAATTATTATCAAACGAGAAAATAGAATATGATACAAAAATCGTCAAAAAGAAAGCCGACTTAAAAAAATTATTACAAGGTATTTTAACGAAGATGGATAAAGAAAACTTTGAACTTGGAAAGAAAAATGTTAAAGACCATATATTACAAATAGATAAATGTTTCTTGGAATATGCCCCAAGAGTTACTACAGCCATGTCTAATAAATATTATTATAGAGGGATGACTCAAAAATACACTGGCCAAGACAAGGTTGGTGGTGAATTTATAGTTGATAATTTTGGTTCTGTTTCAGAAAGTGAACTGGTTGGAAAGACTTTCGGAATAAGAAGGGTTCCCACGGCAGCAGACGGAACCAGATGTTGTTTTTATAGAATAAAATTACAAAAGGGAATGCCTTATATCAATATGATTAATAATACTCAATTCAAACAAGAAGTAGAAATATTATTACCTAGAAATATTAAGTTCAAGTTACGAAAAATTACAGAAAATGCCAGCCCAGATCATTATAAATATAATATATATACTGTTGATGTATCAATGATCAAAAAAGACCAATTTAAAATAGAAACTGGTTGTAAGACTTATGGTATTGTTGAATTATCATTGAGAGATGATCCAAAACTTTCATCAACAGAATCTGGTGAAATAAAAACACCGGCTTCTTGGGCTTCTGAATCTAAAAAAGCGGATCATATTGAAGCGAACAAAATAAATAAAGAATTAGATCCTAAGGTACATAAAATCAAATTACCTAGATGTCCTAAAGGTACTTATCGTAGCAAGAAAACAGGTGAATGCAAACCTAAAAAAGATAAGTTACATAAACTAAAACAAACCAAAAAAATATCACATCATAAAGATCTAGCCGTGGATCTCAAAGAAACCAAGAAAGCACCAGAACAAACGAAAAAGAAGAGATGTCCCAAAGGTACTTATCGCAGCAAGAAAACTGGTGAATGTAAACCAAAAAAAGATAAACTACAAAAGCCTAAACAAACTAAAAAAATATCACAACCTAAAGATAAAGAAAATGATACACCTAAAAAATCACCACAAAAAACCAAAAAAAAGAGATGTCCAAACGGTATGTATCGTAGCAAGAAAACAGGAGAATGTAAACCAAAGAAGAAGTAATATTAATACAATATCCAATATATAGGATTTCCCGAATATCCTATTTTTTCTTTAAAGGTAGATTTCCAACTAATGTTCCCGTCAACATAAATGTTACCATATATATCTCTGGTCTGTCCTTCTTTCATAAAATAATCATCGTTCATAAATAAGAACACCACTAATATAATAGCACATATATAGAGAGAAATATCAATATGATTCATTATATGATTTGCTTTTGTAGTCAAGTTTGTATCGTAATGTAATGTAATGTATGATTTTAATTTATCGATTTCAAATTTTATGCGATCATTTCGGCTTTAATTGTTGGATAATGATTATAATCACATAATTCAAATATATCTTCATTAATATCATTAATATTAGTAATTTTTTCTTTTAATGAGAGTTTAGGGAAATCATTCGGAACTCTTTTAATTTGTTCATAAATAGCACTTATATGATTTACATAAATATGAGCATCACCTAATACATGATGAAAATATCTAGGTATATATCCAGTTATAGAACCGATAATATGTAATAGTAATGAATAACTAGCAATATTAAATGGGACACCTAAAAACATATCACCGGATCTTTGATATAATTGTGCATCTATGAATTCTTTATCTATACTAAATTGTATCATTACATGACAAGGAGGTAAAGCCATTTTGGATATATCACATGGATTCCAAGCCGATAATATAATCCTTCTGCTAGATGGATCATTATTGATTAAATCAATAATATTTTGTAGTTGATCTGTACCTTCTTCTTGTAAATAGTTATTTTTTTTATCAGAATATTCTGCACCGAACCTTCTCCATTGAAATCCATATACAGGACCTAATTCACCTTCTTCATAATTTAGTCCTTGTTTTCCTAAGAAGTCTTTTGAAGCATTTCTATCCCATATATGAACATTTTTGTCATTTAAATCTTTATTGGATGTGGAACCACTTATGAACCATAATAATTCTCTGAGAATAGTTTTGAAAGGTGTGCGTTTAGTTGTGAGTAAAGGGAATCCTTTTCTTAAATCGAACACCATTTTTTCACCAAATGATGAAATAACTTTTGAATTCCTTGAATCTTTAATATTATTTTTGTGTAAAATATTTTTCATTAAATCTAAGTATTGTTTTTCTTCATGATTTGTATTTCTTTTATTTTGAAAAATATTTAATTGTATTCCGTGTAATTCGTTATAATCATCATTGAAATATTCTTTAATACTTTTATTTAGTATAATTTTACAATCATCAATATAATGATGGTTCATTTTGATAAATTCTTGACCAATATTAAAAGATATTTCGGATATTTTAATATCCATTTCTTTTAATTTATCTAAATTAACTTCATAATTTATGATTGTTTCATATATATGATCTATATTATGAAAATAATCACTCCAAACATAATCATATAATTGACTACCACCTATTATAAATTTTTTCCCTAACATATTTTTATTCAGTTCAGCATTTTTCAAGAATTGATAACATAGTTCAAAAGATTTAAATACTAAAAATATCCCAGTATCATCTATTCCATTAAATTCACTATAATGATTATTTGTAATGACAATATTAATTCTATCTTTTAATGGTTTAAATTTATCAGGAATAGATTTCCAAGTATTATATCCCATAATTACAATATTTTTATGTCCTTTGACATATTCTTGCGAAGTGATATTTTTAAAATGTTTCATATCTTCTGGTATAGTAAATAGTAAATCATCATTTATACCTATAATATGTTGTGAATTTTTACAATAAATAAGATTTAGTTTCATATTATACTAATAATTATTATTTTTTTATATAATAACCAAATATAATATTATATAATATATATGCCGGCAAAAAATATAAAAACTATGAGAAAAGGAAAGAAACCAAAAACGAAAAAAAAGATTAAAAGTAATACTTATAAAAGAGAAAAAATAGATAAATATAATTGTTTACCTAATTTAAGAGAAAGATGTTCTAAAGAGAGAAGTACAAATGCACAAAAGTTCGGTAAAGAATTTAAGAGAATAAATCAACTTGTTATAGATCATTCAAATATATATATAATTCCGTGTGAAGGGAAATATAAAGGGAAAATATATTTTATTGATGAAGATCATAAGGAAGTTAAAAAATTTAGGAAAAAGTTCTTTCATAATTGTTTAATTAGTAATACTGATGCTATTTTATCTGGTGAAATTATAAGATTAGATAAAGATACATTTACAATTAGTAATGAAAGTGGTCATTATATGCCACCACCTAAACATCTTAATTATATTAAAAAAATACTTAATAAAAATTTTAAATTAATATCTGAAAAGAAAAATGGTATTTATAAACCATTTATATTAGGTAAAGGAAGAGGATCTGAAATACTTGGTTTAAAATTATTGACATATAAATCATAATATGTCATTAAAATAAATGAATGAATAAAAAAAAATATATATAATATATTATATGGAAAATAGTTCTCAAAAAAATACAAATACACTATTAATTATATTCGGTGTTGTTGGTATTGCCATAGCTTTATTTGAAGTTATGATTAATATGCATAGTGTTGATGAATCGGATAGACCGATTCAAATACAGCAAATTCAAGCGCCTTCTTATCCTCCACCTGTCCCAGTTCCTGTCCCTCCCCAAACTCCAGTTGAAAATATAAATATAACTGTGGGGGGGGGTAATAATAATCGTGCACCACGTCGCCGTCAAGCATCCTCCCCTCCCAGTATTAATGTGGCACCTGTCATACAAGTAGCAGGGTCAACACAACAGTCGTTGCAGACGGGAGATGTCGCCCAGTTGGTCACTGGCGGTGAGGGTTACCAAGGTGATAATATGGCTGCAACGCACTTAACTGTAGACGGAGATGTTTCTAGGTCTATGCTGCTCGCTTCTGGTGGAGGATTATCTCTTCCCAGTCCTCCGGCCACTCCTGTAGAACCTATGACCGGCCTCGTGCCTTGCTATCAGGAAGAAGACTGTATGATGCGGTGAATGTTCTAGAGGAAGATACATGAGAAAGATAGGCTACCACAGGCCGGTCAATGTTCCGGGCCTTGTGTTCCCGAACTCGCGTAAGCTCTGGCGCAAGTGGGCTCACCACCAATGGTTCTCCAGATACAGCCAGCGCCATTGGAGGTCGCCGCATGCGAGACGCATGCTCTTTTTGATGTAATTGCTTTTTGGTGTTTTCCTTTTGTACACGCTGTCGTCGGCCCCTCACCATCGGCCCGAGACCGAACCAACGGCAGTACGAGATTTTTAACCGCCGCGGCGCTCTTTGTGGCGGCGGCGGCGGCAGCAGGATCTCCTGCTGCCGCCGCTAACTCTACATAGCTGTCCGCCAGTTGCTGGGACATGGACACGCCGAGGTCGACGGCCGAGCAGTTGTTCGGAACCATCGCACAGGCGCCGGACAGGGCGACGATGATGTTCGCCGCGTCGGTGGGCGCCATATCTGGTAGGTCCGCTGTGGCCGCACAGGAACACATCTGGTTACCTAGTTTATAGTCCGCTATTGAGGCACCAGAGATGTTGACCATCACAGATTTGTAAGCATCTCCCTCTTCAATTTCCGTCGTCGTCGGGGGCCCGGCGGGCTCGGCGGGGGCCCACCCGCACATCACTCCGCCGCCAGCGGCGCAGGCCGGCGCTGACTGCTGTGCCCCGCCCCCAACCTCCGTGCATTGCGCGGTCAACGACTCGAACGGCGGGAGTGGCTCGCACGCACCCTGCCCCTCAACAATATTCTTACATCCACAAACATTTTGTAGCATATTAGCTAAAAGCATTCCTAAAAGTAAAGCAACGACGCACATAATTATTTGTTCAGTATTCATTTTTATACTATAATCTAGATTTTTTTTTATAATTAATTATTAATAAATTTATTCTATATCATTAACTTTAAAATAAAAAATAATATATTATATATGAAATCAAATAAAATGATTTGTATGAGTAAAACTTTTTTTGGATTTATTTGTGTAATATTATTATTAATTGTGTATTTAATTATAGATAAATTAACTATACATCAAACAAAAGATGACTTTATAAGAAAAGATGAATGTAAATGTGAATGTCCATCCGTAAAAGAAACAAAAGATGATAAAAAAGAAATTATAATTTCCAATAGACCTACACAAATAATCGATAGAGATGATGTACAACAATATAGGAGAGGACCAGAAAGAGAATATAATGGCGGTAGAGGATTGCCTATAAATATCAGGACAAGAGGAGAACCTTCTGAATATCAAAATATAGGTATTTTAAATGGCAGTGATACAAATGATGTTAAACCTCTATATGGAAGAAGAGTATTCAGAGGATCAAATTTATGGAATTATTATACATTATTAAATAATCATATTCAAGTAAAATTACCAATAACGAAAAGTAATAATTGTTTAGATGAACGCGGCTGCTCAGAAATAATGAATGGAGACAATATAGATGTAAATGGTGTATCTTATACAGCAACATTATATCCATATTCTGATTTTAGATATTTACCATATTAAGACTCTTTTTTTTCAATAGCAGATAAAAATTCATCGCATTTATTATCATCACTACCATCATCATCATCATCATCATCAGTATTATTGTATACATAAGATTTAGGTGGGTGTTTAGGAATGTTCTTTGCGAATTCTCTGATTAAACCATCAAAAAATGTGAATAACTTATCTGTAAATCTTGAGCATGCGTTATCAGGATATTTTTCATTAATGAAATCAAGTTTTTCATCAATATCGTTTCCAACTTGTTCGATATTATTATCATTATCCAATAATTTCAAAAAATGCTCATTATCATATAAATTATTAAATGCACGATTCATATCCGAAATTAAATCCTGTCGATTAATCTTATCTGCTCTAATCATATTAAATAATTGATTGAAAGTAAAATAGAGTGTATATTCATCATTTAAATTATTATCTGTATTAACATATTCATTAGATGAATTACCAGAGTTTTCTTCATCAATAATTATTTCTTTATTATTAAATATGAATGATGTTTTTTCATTCATATTTAAGAGAGTATTAATATTTTGTAAAGCCAATTGATCCATTTTATATATAATATAGTTTATTTTTTTAAATAATTTATTTAGATCATAACCACAACTTTAATAGTATAAAAGAATACAATAGTGAAAACAAGTGAATGAATAATCGTTAACATGGTATCACCTAAAGTGATTCCCATTTTCTCAAATAAGGAATCAACGAAATTATATAACATTGGGTGACCTAAAAGTAAAAATAAGATACCAGCAATTATTGCAATTTGAAAAGCGTTTTCAGTAATTTGTCTATCAAAAGTATTAAGAGATTTAGCCATATTTTATAATATACATTAGAAAAAAATTAATCTTCTTTTTCTTTTTTAATATATAATTCTTTTTTAATGTAAATATTATTAAAAATTAAATAATCATTTATAATTCTTTTTGGACGATTCAATAAAACAAAATAATCTACATCATATTTGTCAATAAACTGCATTGATTCTTGCGTTAAATTAACAATAATCATATCAATCTTTTTAATTATATTTAAATCATCTATAATTTTTTTAAAATTTCTT
>Ga0114997_10005007_pt1 | contig 10192 bp, 7 predicted proteins | sample ArcticOcean_MG_C_2_FD_87045 | JGI IMG/M metagenome (GOLD analysis project Ga0114997, IMG submission 87045) | Marine microbial communities from western Arctic Ocean - ArcticOcean_MG_CB4_136 | ecosystem: Environmental > Aquatic > Marine > Oceanic | place: Arctic Ocean: Canada Basin | collected... | reverse complement strand
TTATAACCTCTGCCAGAAAATAACCCTACAACTCTCGATAATACACTTGCTTCATTATCTACCCAAACAACAATTATATGGGTGTCTAATTTTCCAAGTTTAGTTGGAGCGCTATATGCTGATTTAGATTTTACCATTTTAGACTAGCGCTTTTCCTTTACCTGTTATTTTATTTTCTTCCTGGTCCTTAGGACCTAATAACATTTGGTTATGAGGTTTTCCTGATGGTATCATTGGAAAACAATTCTCATCTTGGTCAACATGACAGTCAAAAATTACAGGCCCGTCTGTATTAATCATTTCTTCAATTTTTTCATCTAATTCATTTGGATCTTCTGCTCTAATTCCAACGCACCCATAAGCTTCGGCCAATTTAACAAAATCTGGTAATGCTTTTGAATAACTTTCAGAATAGTTTTTTTCATGAAGGAGCTCCTGCCACTGTCTAACCATTCCCATATATTGATTATTTAAGATAAATATTTTAACTGGTAGATTGTACTGAACTGCCGTTGACATCTCTTGTATGTTCATTAAAATTGACGCTTCACCTGCGATATCAACTACTAATTTTTCTGGGTGAGCAACTTGAACACCTACTGCAGCTGGCAATCCATAACCCATAGTTCCCAGCCCACCAGATGTCATCCATCTATTAGGTTTATTAAATTTATAATGTTGTGCCGCCCACATTTGATGTTGACCAACCTCTGTTGTTATATAGGTTTCTCTATTTTTTGTTAATTCATAAAGTCTTTGTACAGCATGTTGGGGTTTAATAATTTTATCACTATTAACGAAGTTCAAAGATTTTTTTGTTCTCCATTTTTGAATCTGTTGCCACCATTTTGAAATTTTTTGTTTATTTGATTTTTCTAAATTTAAATTTTTTTTTTTTAAAGTTTTAGAAATAGCGCTGATTACCTCAGCAACATCACCTACAATTGACAAATCAACTTTTACAATTTTATTTATGGATGAAGGATCAATATCGATATGAACTTTTTTTGATTTCGGTGAAAACTCATCAATTTTTCCAGTAATACGATCATCAAATCTTGCGCCAATATTAATTAGTAGGTCACAATCATGCATTGCATTATTCGCTTCATATGTTCCATGCATTCCTAGCATTCCTAAAAATTGATTATCATCTCCAGGATAAGCCCCGAGACCTTGAAGAGTTGATGTGATTGGAAAACCAGTTAAAGAAATTAATTCTCTTAATAGCTGACTAGCTTTTGGACCTGAGTTAATCACTCCTCCTCCAGTATAAAAAATTGGTTTGGAGGCTTTGCTCATTAAATCAATTAATTGATCTATATTTTTTTGATTAAATTTATTTAATACTTTTACATTTGATCTTTTTTCTTTTTTTGGTTTAAAATATTTTGTTTTTGCAAACTGAACATCTTTTGGAATATCAACTAAGACTGGTCCTGGCCTTCCTGTTGTTGCCACCTCAAATGCTTCATGCATTATTCTTGGGAGGTCATTAATATTTTTTACTAACCAATTATGTTTTGTGCATGGGCGTGTAATACCTGTTGTGTCACATTCTTGAAAAGCATCTGTTCCAATTAAATGAGTTGGTACTTGTCCAGAAATACAAACTAATGGAACTGAATCCATGTAAGCGTCAGTTAATGCTGTAACTACATTTGTTGCTCCTGGTCCTGAAGTAACTAATACAACACCTGGTTTGCCTGTTGATCTTGCGTAACCTTCTGCAGCATGACCCGCTCCTTGTTCATGTCTCACTAAAATATGTTTTATTTTTGGATGATTTTTTAATTCATCATATATAGGAAGTACTGCGCCTCCTGGATAACCAAAGATGTGTTCTACCTTTTGATCTTCTAGACACTTAAATACTATCTCCGCTCCTGAATATAAATTACCCATTTGGACAACCTATCGGACTTTGTATTAATTGGTCAAGTTTAAGAAATATTTATTTAATCTTTTTACTTAACTCGGCTTGAGCTGCGGCAAGTCTGGCTACAGGAACTCTGTACGGTGAACAAGAAACATAATTTAATCCAGTTTTTGAGCAAAAGTGAATGCTTTTTGGGTCACCACCATGTTCACCACAAATTCCAAGTTTAATATTTTTATTTTGTTTTTTACCTTTAATTGATGCAATTTCAATCAATTCTCCTACACCGTCATCAATTGAAACAAATGGATCTATAGAAAATATCTTATTTTCAATATAATCATTTAAAAATTTACCACTATCGTCTCTACTTATTCCAAAAGTAGTTTGTGTTAAATCATTGGTGCCAAAACTAAAAAAATCAGCATGCTTAGCAATATCTCCAGCTTTTAAAGCTGCTCTAGGCAATTCAATCATGGTACCTACAAGATAATCAATCTTTACTTTATTTTCTTTTTGCACTTGATTGGCAACTCTTATCACTAAGTCTCTCATAATTTCTATTTCTCTTTCAGTAGATACTAAGGGTATCATAATCTCTGGAAAGGCTGATTTTATTTTTTTCTTTTTAAGTTCTGATAATGCTTCAAAAATTGCTCGACATTGCATTTCATAAATCTCTGGAAATGAAATTCCCAACCTACATCCTCTGTGTCCCAACATTGGGTTTTGTTCGTGCAATTCATTAATTCTAGACTCAATTTCCTTTAAAGGTATATTTGTTGCTTTTGCTACATCATTAATTTCTTTATACGTCTTAGGAAGGAATTCATGAAGTGGTGGGTCTAATAGTCTTACGGTAACTGGCAAGTCTTTCATAATTTTAAATATCTCTGTAAAATCGTTTCTTTGGTGTGGTAAAAGTTTTTCTAATGCTTCATTTCTATCTTCTTTTGTTTTTGACAAAATCATTTGTCTAACCGATAAAATTCTTTCTTCATCAAAAAACATATGTTCTGTTCTACAAAGACCTATTCCCTCAGCACCAAAATCTCTTGCTGTTCTTGTGTCATGTGGTGTTTCTGAATTTGTTCTTACTTTTAATTTTCGAAATGTGTCAGCCCAACTCATTAATTTTGAAAAATCTCCAGAAATTTCAGGCTTTACAGTTGGTACCTCTCCTAAAATAATTCTACCTGATGATCCATCTATTGTAATTATATCTCCTTCTTTAACTTCTGTTGATGAAGTTTTAAAAGTTTTTGCGTCATAGTTAATATCTATTTCACTTGAACCAGAAACACATGGTCTTCCCATTCCCCTTGCCACAACTGCGGCATGACTTGTCATTCCACCTCTTGCGGTTAAAATTCCTTTAGCAGCATGCATACCGTGAATATCTTCAGGTGAGGTTTCAACTCTTACTAAGATTGTATCTTGCATCATACCATTTAATCTTTCTGCTTCATCAGAGGAAAAAACAACTTTTCCACTTGCTGCACCTGGAGAGGCAGGCAATCCATTTGCTATAACATTTATCAAGCTTTTTTCATCAAGTGTTGGGTGCAACAATGTATCTAGTGAACTTGGTTCCACTCTTAATACAGCTTCTTTCTTTGTAATAAGTTTTTCCTTAAACATATCTACTGCAATTTTCACAGCAGATTTTGAGGTTCTTTTGCCCGATCTTGTTTGTAACATCCATAATTTTTTTTTTTCGACAGTAAATTCAACATCTTGCATGTCTCTATAATGTTTCTCCAAAACTCTTAAAATTTTATCTAATTCTTTAAATACTTTGGGCATAGACTCTTCCATTGATAATTCTTTTGCCTTGGCATCTTTTCTAGCTTTTTTAGTTATATATTGTGGTGTTCTAGTGCCTGCTACGACATCTTCTCCTTGTGCATTAATTAAATATTCTCCATAAATTTCTTTTGTTCCATCAGATGGATTTCTTGTAAAAACAACTCCAGTTGCACAATCTTCCCCCATATTACCAAACACCATAGATTGAACATTAACAGCGGTTCCCCACTCAGAAGGTATTTGATTTAATTTTCTGTAAACTTTTGCTCTATTGCTTTCCCAAGATAAAAATACTGCACTAATTGCACCAAATAATTGATCAAAAACATTTTGAGGGAAATTTTTTTTTGTTTTTTCAATAACCACATTCTTAAAATCTTTAATTAAACCTTCCCAGTCATTTTCATCTAGTTCTGTATCGAGAAGCACACCTTTAGTTAGTTTATAATTTTCTATCAACTCTTCAAAATGGTAGCTTTCAATACCCATAACTACATTACTGTACATTTGTATAAATCTTCTGTAGCTATCCTTTGCAAATCTCATGTTTGAAGTTTTGTTAGCTAAAGCTACAACTGTTTTATCGTTTAATCCAAGATTCAAAATTGTATCCATCATTCCTGGCATTGAAACTCTTGCTCCCGATCTTACAGACACTAATAAGGGGCTCTCTAAATCTCCAAATTTTTTACCAGAATCTTTTTCTATTAGCTTAAGCTCTTTTTTTATTTCATTAATTATTTTTGTGTTTATTTTTTTTTTACTCTTATAAAATAGTTCACAAACTTTAGTTGAAATCGTAAATCCTGGAGGAACTGGTAAACCCATTCTTCCCATTTCAGAAAGATTTGCTCCTTTTCCACCTAAAAAATTTTTTGGATTCTTTATCTTTTTAGAGTCTTTCGACTTAAAGTTTAAAATTAATTTATTCATTAATTGATCTCTATATTTGAAAAATTTATATAATTATCAAAGGTTTTACATAACATTTTTAAAAGTTCCAATCGGTTTTTTTTAATATTTTCATTTTCATCACTTACTTTTACATTATCAAAAAATTCAACAATTTCTTTTTTTGCACTAGCCAAATTAGTAAGTGACTGTATATAATCTTCATTTTTATCTATATTGATAAAGTACTTTTTTAATTCAATTATCTTTTTTAGTAAATTTTTTTCATAAATATTTTTGAAAATACCTGGATCAGCTGTGTTTGATAGATCAAGTTTTTTATCTCTTAACTCACTTTCTAAAATATTTGACGCTCGCTTGTAGCTTAAAATTACATCTTGCCCAATTTGATTGTTAATCAAATTATTTAAAGTTAAAGCTTTTTTGTATATTTCTGTTATGTGGTTTATGCCTAATGAATTAATGCTTCCTTCAATAATGTCTAGTCTTATTTTCTTTTCCTTCATATAATACCTTAATCTATCCAATAAAAATTCTATTAATTCTTTTTGTAAATTTTCATTTGACAAATTAAAAGTTTGGTCACTGTGCAATGAGGATGAATAATTTATTAAATCTTTAATTTTAAATTTCAAATTATTTTCAATCAATAACCTAATAATTCCTAAAGCTGATCGTCTTAGAGCATAAGGATCTCTTGAGCTTGTTGGTTTTTGGTTGATACCGAAAAATCCTACTAAAGTATCTAATTTATCTGTCAGCGCCAAAGCAATACTAAAAGGTTTTTTTTGAATTTTACTGTCTAATCCAGTTGGAAGATACTGCTCTGTTATTGCTAAAGATGTGTCTTTATCGAAACCTTGAAATTCTGAAAAGTATCCTCCTAGAATTCCTTGAAGCTCAGGAAATTCTCCTACCAAGTCAGAAATTAAATCCACTTTACAAATTGAAGCTGATAATTCTACCTTGTCTTTACTTATCAATAATTCGTCAGAAATCATTCCTCCAAGTTTTCTCATTCTTTGAATTTTATCAAAGTAGGTTCCAAGTCCCTTAAAATAATTTATTGTTTTTAATTTTGAAACTTGTTTAACTAAATTTTGTGATTTATTTTTTTCCCAAAAAAATTGAGCATCGCTCAATCTTGCTTCAACAACTCTTTCATTACCAAGTTTAATGAATCCTTTTATATCTTTAATATTGGCAACCACTAAAAATTCGTTTGTTATATTTTTTTTTTGATCAAATGTAGGAAAGTATTTTTGATGATATTGCATAGTTATAACCAAAATTTCTTTAGGAATGTTTAAGAATTTTTCATCAAATTTACAAAGTATAATGTTTGGTTGTTCTACTAGATCTGCAACTTCATCTAAAAGTTTATTATTAGGCTCTATAATAATATTTTTTCTTTTAGCAATTTTTTGAAACTCTTTTTCTATAAATTGTTTTCTTAAGTTTTGGTCAATAATAATTCCTGATTGATTAAAAAAAAATTTATAGCTATTAAAGCTTTTAAATATTTTTTTTTTATCTTCAAACTCTTTATCAATAAAAGTTACATTTGAAGAAACCAAATGATGAAAATTAAAATTTAAAGTTTTTTCATTAAATACAGCTAATATTGATTTTAACGGTCGTGCCCAATTAAGGTTAAAATCTCCCCATCTCATTGATTTTTTCCATTGCATCTTGTCAAGAATTATTGGTATTTGCTCTTCAAGGAAATCATTGGTTTTAATTTTTTTTGATGATTTTTTATAAAAATAAAATTCTCCTTTTTCAATTACTTTTTTAAATAAATTATTTTTATTTATTAAATTAGATCTTAAAAAACCCTCTATTGCTTTCTCAGGTGCATTGACATTTGGTCCTCTTATTTCTTCATTTTTTTGAGTGGTTTCTTTGGCTAGCTCTTCAAATGAAATTATAAGTCTATTGGGTGTTGAATATGATGTGCTTTTTTTGAATATTATTTTTTTTTCTTCAAATAATTTTTGAAAACAATTTAATAAAATTTTACGGGAATCTTTCTGCAGGTTCGCAGGAATTTCTTCACTGAAAAGTTCTAAAAAAAATTCAGACATTATTTTGTTTGACTACTTATCCAGATTTCAGCAACTCCTTTTGTAATGTCTCTAATTCTTCCGATATAACCCGCTCTTTGAGCAACACTAATAACTCCTCTTGCGTCTAGAATATTAAATACATGGCTGGCTTTTAAACACTGATCATATGCTGGTAATGACAGTTTTTTTTTAACTAATTCTTTAGCTTCTAATTCTAGCATATCAAAAATCTTAAATAAATTATCCACATTAGCGTATTCAAAATTATAAGCTGAAAATTCTTTTTCAGCTTGATGGAATACATCTCCATATTTTACACCATCATCATTCCATACAAGATCATAAACATTTTTCTTTTGTTGAGTGAACATACAAATTCTTTCAAGACCATACGTGAGTTCTACTGATACAGGTTTACATTCAATACCTGCCATTTGCTGGAAATAAGTAAATTGAGTAATTTCCATTCCATCACACCATACTTCCCAGCCTAAACCTGCGGCACCTAAAGTTGGACTTTCCCAATCATCCTCTACAAATCTAATATCATGCTCTTTATGATTAATGCCGATTGTTGTTAGGCTATTTAAATAAAGTTTTTTAATATTATTTGGTGAAGGTTTAATTAAAACTTGAAATTGATAATAATGTTGTAATCTATTTGGATTATCTCCATACCTTCCATCAGAAGGTCTTCTTGATGGTTGAACATATGCTGCTTTCCAAGGTTTTGGTCCTAATGATCTTAGGGTAGTTGCCGGGTGAAAAGTGCCGGCACCAACTTCAATATCATAAGGCTGTAAAACAACACAACCTTGTTTTCCCCAGTATTTTTGGAGATTAAATATGGTATCTTGAAACGATTGAAATTTTGGTTTTGTAATTTTTTTTTTAGAAGCCATATCTTTGCCAGATAGACCTTTCCTCTAGAATACTTACAAGTTGATCTATTTGATTGGTTGATGAAGAAAGTTTTTTACTCAACCAACCTTTAGATTTTTCAAATTTTTTTATAATAACGTCTTCACCAAATTTTTCTCTCAAAATTTCATTTGCATTACCTAAGCCATCAATTAAACCTAATTCCTTTGCTTTGCTTCCAGACCAAAATTCTCCTGAAAATAATTCAACTTCAGTTTTTTTAAGTTTTAATTTTCTACTTTCTTCAACTACTTTGATAAAATCTTTATGAAGATCTAATTGAATAATTTTAAGTCTTTCAATGTCCTCTTGTTTTTCATCAAGAAATGGATCTAGAGTGCTCTTATTTTTTCCAGCTGTGTGAACCCTCCTTTCAACTCCTACTTTTTTAATTAATTCTGTAAAACCAAAAGAAGAGTAAATTACTCCTATTGAACCTATTATTGAGCTAGAGTTTGCATAAATTTCATCACCCGCACAGGCTATTAAATATCCACCTGAGGCCGCAACATCTTCTGCAAAAACAATAACCTTTTTTTTATTTTTTTTAGCTTGGGACCTTATAAATTTATAAATTAAATGAGACTGTACGGGAGACCCACCAGGTGAATTAACTGTAATTGCAACAACCTTGGCTTTTTTAAGTGAAAAGGCTTTTTCTATAATTTCTTCTTGTCCTGAAAAATCAATTCCTTGCTTAAATTTACCCGCATTACCAATTACACCATTAAGCTTGATGTGGGCTATTAAGTTTTTTTTTCTAAAAAAAGAGAACATTGCTAATCCTTATAGAGTTTTTGATTTAATATAAAGTCTACTTATAGTTGAAGATTAAGGTGCGTCAATTGATAAGTAATAAATACGTCTTAATTATACTACCTTTAATTTTATGGGAACAGTTGTTCAACTAAAAAAACAAATAAATAATTCTTATTTTGACCTAAAAAATTCAGTCGATGAAAAATTAGTTTTAGTTGAAGAGAAAATGAAATCAAAACTTAATAGTGATGTAGCTTTGGTTGAAAAAATGACAAATTATCATATTCAAACAGGTGGTAAGAGACTAAGAGCACTTTTAACTTTAGGCTCTTCAAGGTTATGTGGTTATTCAAAAGGTGGCAGAGATATTAATTTGGCAGCATGTGTAGAGTTGATCCATAGTGCAACTTTAATGCATGATGATGTGATAGATGATGGAGACATAAGAAGAGGAAAAAAAACTCCAAATACAATATGGGGTAATCAGTCTTCAATTTTAGTGGGTGATTACTTGCTAAGTCGTTGTTTTGAAATGATGGTAGAAGATGGGAATTTAGAAATCTTGAAACTTTTATCTTCCACTTCATCACAAATTGCTCAGGGGGAAGTATTACAATTACAGCATAAAGGAGAGGTTGATATGCTTGAAGAAACATATCTAAAAATAATTTCTTCTAAAACGGCAGCATTATTTGCTGCTGCTACAAAAGTAGGTGCAATATTATCTGATAAAAAGAATAAAGAAAAAGATGCCTTAGAATTTTATGGAAAAAATCTTGGCTTAACTTTTCAAATTGCCGATGATACCTTGGATTATAATTCTGAATTGAAACTTTTTGGGAAAAAAATTGGAAAAGATTTTTTTGAAGGTAAAATTACTTTACCAATCATTATATTATTTCAAAAATTAAATGATTTAGAGAAAAAAAAAATCAAAGGTTTTTTTAAAAAAGAAATAAGATTTGATTCTGATCTATCGGATACTTTAAGTTTGATAAAAAAATATAATATTATAAATGAGTGTTATAAAAAAGCTGAACATTTTATCAATCTAGCTTCTAATTCTTTAAGTATATTCGATAACTCTGAAGAGAAAAAAGTTTTGGAAAACTTAACTTCATTTAGTTTGGAAAGAGATTTTTAAGGACTTAATAAGGTCTTGTTCCATTTATTATTTTCATCTTTAGTATATTTAAGTCTTTCATGAATTCTACTATCTCCATCTAACCAAAATTCTATAGTTGAAGGAGTTAAATTCCATCCAGACCAATGATCTGGTCTTGGAACCTTCGTTTCATCTTTATATTTACTTTTATATTCTTCTATAGAATTTAAAAGCTCAACTCTATCCTTTAAAATAGAACTTTGCTTAGAAGCCCAAGCACCTATTCTGCTTTCATAGCCTCTAGTATTATAATATTTATCAGCCACAGCATTTGAAACTTTTTGTGCTACGCCATTAATTCTTATTTGTCTTAAAAGGCTTTTCCAATGAAAACACATCGCTGCTTTTGGATTATTCTTTAATTCATTTCCTTTTTGACTATTTAGGTTGGTATAAAAAACAAATCCATCTTTATTAAAGTCTTTTAACAAAACCATTCTAATTGAAGGAAAGTTATTTTGATCAGAAGTTCCTAATGCTAAAGCATTTGGATCGTTTATTTCTGTTTTTTTTGCTTCATCCATCCAAGCTTTAAATAATTCCATTGGATCATTTAGTTCCAAAAAGCAGCTATTAAGCCCAAGTGAGTTTTTTTGATTCATAATTTAAACAAAATAATCTATATAATATAGATAATGTCATTTAATACTTTTGGAAAGCAATTTCGTTTCACAACAT
>Ga0114997_10005006_pt1 | contig 10193 bp, 6 predicted proteins | sample ArcticOcean_MG_C_2_FD_87045 | JGI IMG/M metagenome (GOLD analysis project Ga0114997, IMG submission 87045) | Marine microbial communities from western Arctic Ocean - ArcticOcean_MG_CB4_136 | ecosystem: Environmental > Aquatic > Marine > Oceanic | place: Arctic Ocean: Canada Basin | collected... | reverse complement strand
TTGCTCAAGATCCCAAGGAGGCAGAGACTTTGTTATCTGAAAAAACAGTACGCATGTTTGAACCTGGATGTGATATCGAAGGCTCGATCAACGAAACGAAGGATTACGGCGTTTTGATCGATATCGATGAAGATGAGAATGCAGTTGGGTTGGTTTCTCCGCATCAAGTGCCGGAAAGCGTAGAAATAGAAGAATTTACCCCCGAGACTCGTTTATCTGGAAGAGTGTTAGACGTTTCTAGACGCGAAGGTGTTATTGATATCGGTAAAGTGAGCGTGGTGACCGAGAAGAATTTATCGAAGAAAAAGAAGAAGAAAGTAAAATCCGCCTCCGCAGCGCTGAAGAAATTGAAAGTAGGTGAGGCAACAGAAGCTATCGTAGAGCTTATTAAAGCCCAGTATGTCATTTTATCTCTTCCAAAGTATTCTGACGCTATTGGATATGCTCCCGTTCACTACTGTAACGTGCGTTTAAACGACGCTTCAGAACGGTTTGAGGTCAATCAGAGAGTGAATGTGGTAATTGCGCAGGTTCCTTCCGCATCTTCTCCTGACGATGTTAAAGGTGACGAGTTCTACAGCAACCGACTTTTACTCACCGTCCCGTATGTGGACACTAATAAATCGAATTGCGGTCCAAAGGTTGGGACTAAATTCCAAGGTGTCGTTTCGGAACTTCAGCCACTCCAAGCGCTTGTATCGCTTCCAAACAGTAAAAAAGGACGCATTCACATCACCGAGACTGGCGCTTTCGCGAAATCGAAGTTTCCGCTGGAAGAATTATCGCTCGGTTTGACTGTGAACGTTGCTGTTCTTGGCATGGCAGGTGATCGAGGTGGGCTACTAGATCTCACTCTCAGGAGCAGCGCAGACGAAGACAAAGACGACGAAAATGTGAACAAGAATGCAAAGAATGGTAATGACGACTTTGATGCAAAAGCATCATTGAAAAGACCAACTCTACAAACGCTCGAAGTGGGTCAATCAATCCATGCGTACGTCATTTCGGTATTGCCAGACGGTGTTAAAGTGTGCATTCGACCGGAAATAACGGCTTTTGTTCCTCTGATTGAGACTGCGAGCTCGATCAAAGAGCTTAAAAAACCACTCGAGAAGAGATTTTCAAAGGGAGAAAAGATTAAAGCAACAATCGTCAACGTCAACGTTTCTAAGAAGCACGTCGACGTTTCTTTCCGGGATCAAAACTCTGTCAGCGTCGGCGCAAAAGTCTTTGGTATCATTTCGCGATTTAATAAAGGTACTTCTATGATGGTGAGGCTTGGCGCACACGTCACGGGACGGGTTTTCTTAACCGACGTATCCGACGAGTTTCAAGAAAACCCATTTTCCGAAATGAAGGTTGGCAATGTCGTAGAAGTTCGCGTGGTTTCTATGAAATCGAGCGGAGAAGTCGATCTTTCAATGCGACCGTCTTTGTCGAGTAAATCTGGAGAAAAGAAAAAGAAGGTGGCGAATCCCGAGATTAACGACGCCAAGAACCTTGAAGTAGGGAAGGAAGTTTCTGGATACGTCAAATCTGTCGGCAAATCTGGATGCTTCGTTGCGCTTTCGCGTAATGTGGACGCGCTGATAAAGCTCACCAACCTCGCGGATGGCTTCGTCGTAAAACCATCGGTTGAATTCCCAACTGGACGATTGATTCGCGGACGCATCTTGTCTGCCGATGCGAAAACAAATCGAGTCGAGATGTCGCTGCGCGCTTCACAATCCGATTCTAAAACGCCAAACAAAGAAGCAGTCGCATCGTTGAAAGTTGGTGATGTGGTCATGGGAACTGTACGTAGCGTGCAATCTTACGGCGTATTTGTCACTTTAGACGAGTCTGGTATCTCTGGTTTATGTCACATTTCAATGTTTGCGGATATGCATGTGAAGGATGATTTGGCCAACCATGTCCGAGCCGGTGAAAGAGTTCGCGCCAAAATTATGAAAGTAGATTACGAGACGAGTAAAGTTTCTCTTGGCATCAAAGCTTCTGTTTTTGGAGACGACGATGACGACATTGATAACGGTGCACAACGCGAGGGTGATTCAGAAGACGAAGATGAAATGCACGATGATCTTTTACTTTCTGACGACGATGACGAAGACACTACTAATAATAAAGCTGCTAAAATGGACTTGGACGAGCCAGAAGAGGAGGTTGAGAATTTATCCGAGAAAGAGGAAGGCAGGGCAGAAGAATCTGAAAGCGACGAGGAGAACAATGAAGATGATGACGACGACGAAGACGAAGACGAAGACGATGACGATGATGGCGAAGACAACGAAGACGAAAATGACGACAACAACACCGCGACTGAGAAGGAAGAAGATGTTGGTTTCGCCTGGGACGAGGAGGAGAAGGAACAAAAACAAAAACTCAACGCGATGAAACGAACTCGAGAGGAATCCACTCATCTCGAGGAGGGAGAAAATGCCAATAAACTTTCGAAACGCGCGAAGCGTCGCAAAGCTCGTGAGGTTGAGATGGAAATCTTGAGACAAGAGCAACAGTTGCGCGACGAAGGTCGTCTTCCTGAAAGTGCGTCCGAGTACGAAAAGTTGATCTTAGCGTCACCGCTTTCCTCCTTTCTTTGGATTCAATACGTCGCGTTCCAAGTGAGCGTCGGTGCGTACGAGGACGCGCGAGCAGTCGCCGAACGCGCATTAGAGGCAATTCCGGCGCAAGAAGAAGACGAGCGAATGAACATTTGGATCGCTTATTTGAATTTAGAGAACTCGCACGGGTTGCCGAATCCAAAAGAGGCTGTCTCGAGACTATTCAAGCGCGCCGTGAATTTAGCCGATCCAAAGAAACTGTACCTCGTCTTGGTAGACATGTACACGCGCGCGGAACAAATAGAAATTCTTGAAGAAACGCTTAAATTGATCGTGAAGAAGTTTCGCTCCAGTTGTAAAGTATGGCTGACGTACATTCGTCACGTTACGCTCAAAGGCGATGCGGAAGGTTCTAGAAAACTGCTCGACCGCGCGACGACTTCTTTACCAAAACGCAAACACATCAAACTTTTAGTCAAAGTTGCTTTGTTGGAGATGAAAGAAGGAGACCCCGAGCGCGGACGCACAATGTTTGAAGGTATTCTGCGCAATTATCCGAAGAGAACTGACATTTGGTCCGTATATATCGATCAAGAGATTAAGCAAAACATCCCGGAAAGGATTCGAGCTTTGTTTGAACGCGCCACGCACTTGGAGCTGAACGCGCGAAGCATGAAATTTTTGTTCAAGAGGTACTTAGAGTACGAGAGGTCTCATGGGAACACGGAACGAATGACGTACGTGAAGGCGAGAGCGATGGAGTACGTCGAGAGGACGCTGAATAATAATAACGATGAATAAGAAGAAAAGAATACTCTCACTACCTCGATACCACGATACCAGCAAACCTTACGCTCGTTTTTTTGTGCTTGGCAAGTCATAGTTGAGTTGTAATTAAACTCGTTGTGCTTGGAAATTTGCTTCATTTACTGCTCTCTCTCTCTTCCGTCTCCCTCTCCTTTTCTAATTTGCATGTTCTGCGTCGAAGCGTCGCTCATTGCGACGACAACGACAACGAATCGGTACAAAATGCCTTCATCGCTCCTTCGTTCGCTACGTCGCGGATATCACGTCGGTGGTGGTTTCAGTGGAAGAGGAGAACGCGTTCATAGTGTTGTACCTAAAAATTCTGCAACGTCGGCGCTTTTGCTTCTTCTCGACTCAAATTGTCGAGGACAACAAAAAAGGTGCATGAACCGAAGAACGACGATAGCTGCGGCGTCATCGACGCTCGACGCCGACCGTGAAGGCAAAGAAGGAGACGAAGTCCAACACGGTAAGCAGCCGTCTGTTGGCCGTCCTCGGGAGAATAAAAATAATAGTACTAACAACAACACCGAGAGCGTGTTTGGGACCGTCGTGACTGCGCAAGCCAACTACTTCCGAGTCGTCGTGAACCGACGACAGATTCCTTCGAAAGAGTTGAACCGCGTGCGCGAACAGTTCGACGCCGCGCGAAAAAGAGCCGAGGAGGCGAAAGCGATGCACGACGTGGAACTTTTGGGCGAGAAACTCCGGAAAATTATCGATATCAACGAAGAAGAAGAAGGAGGAGGAGAAGAAGAAGGAAAAGAAGACAACGTCGAGTTGTTGTGTAACTGTCGAGCGCTTTTGAAAAAGATGAAGCAAAAAGTTTTAGTCGGCGATATCGTCACTTTAGACGCTGAAAAATCTGGGATCGATTGGGTGCAAGGTTCTGGAACGATTTACGACATCGAGAAGAGGAAAAACGAAGGTGGAAACAACTTAGCGATCGCGAACGTCGACGTGACGCTGTTGACGTTTTCGTTGTCGCAGCCGCCGTTGGAAGAGAAGCAGTTGACGCGTTTTTTAGTCGCGTTTGAATACGCGCGCGTGTCGTTTCATTTGGTATTCAACAAGAAGGATTTGATAGAGGAAGAGAGAGTAGAAGAATGGCGAGAGAAGATGCGAAGGTGGGGATACGATCCGAAGTTTGTCTCCGTCGCGACTGGGGATGGTATCGATGAGATCGTGAAAGTTATAGGAAGCGGGAAGACCGTCGCCTTGGCTGGACCTTCGGGGGTTGGGAAATCGAGTTTGATAAATCGCCTTCGCGCGACGAGCGCTTTGGAATCGGCGCTTTCAGTCGAAAAGAGACAACAAAACGATTACGGTGAAGATAGAAATAGGAAGGATTCATCCGAAGAAGGCGAGGAGGGGAAGATTACTTTTGTGACGGATTTGGACGTAGAAGGCGGCGGCGGCGGGAAACTAAAGAAAGGCTCGAGATCGGTGGAGAACGAAAAAGCGCGAGAGATTTTAGAATCGGCAGATTTGCAATCGGTGAAACAAGTATCGGCTCGAAGTGGGAGAGGAAAACACACGACTCGACACGTTAGTTTACTTCGCATGAAAGGTGGTAATTTACTCGCCGATACGCCCGGGTTTGGGTATCCGTCTTTAGAGAGTATGGTTGTTAAAGATGTGGCGCTCTGCTTCCCGGAGATTCGAGACGCGATTCAGCGAGCCAAGGAAGAGCGAGATGCACGATGCGCGTTTACCGATTGTACGCACGTCCACGAGCCAGGATGTGTAGTTGGTGATTCAAATTGGACTCAAGAACGATTAGATTTATACATGGAGTTGTTAGAAGAAGTGAAGAAACTTGCGGTAAAAGAGAAAGAGGCGGCGTATAAAAGAGAGACGCACGTGCGAATGAAACAAGCTGCCGGAGGGGCAGATAGAGTAGAGGCAAAACTAGAAACAAAAAGCCATCGAAGGGTAAACAGAAGGACCCATCGCATGGCCACGCGAGACGAGCTTTTAATGAACGAGGAGGAGGAAGAGGAAATAGACGAGGAATTAAACGAGAAATTAAACGAGGAATAAAAAATGTCTTTATTCGCGCCGGGCCATCAAAGGAAGAGTTGTCACGTTTTATTTTTCAATATAACACAATGAAAGGCTAAACTTCTCAATACCTGTGCTTGATGTCAGGAAAGATAGTATTATTCGATTTACCGTGCCGGTAAATGCAAATTTTGTATATGGTGTATAATATTATGCGTTGTTGTTATCGCGAAGACCAGAAGCCTGACTTTTTCTCCTCCTCTTCCTTGCTGCTAGTGTCGTTGTTTGTGGTGGTGGTGGTGGTGGTCGTCGTATCGACGTCGTACGAGCGTCCGTCCCCGATCGCTCGGGCCAGTTGCATCTGCGCCGATGCTAACTCTTCTCTCGCGATTAATAACTCTTCCAACGCGGACTTTGTCATTTGTTGTTGCTTCGATAACTCCTTCGCGTACAAAACCTTCTCCTTTTGCGTCTCGATCAACTTGGCGGCCAACAACGTTTGGTTCGTTCTCGTCAACTGCGTCGGGCCTCCGTTGAAGCAGTCCTCGACTAAATACGTCGCGTTTTTCGGTAAATCGTTCGCTTCTGGCAACACGAGCAAGTTGTTCGCCCCTTCTTGCCACCTCGTCCCAAATATCGAACGCACGAGATATTTGTAGAAAAAAATTCCACCCGGTTGCAAATCCACCTCGCAACTCCAATGTCCGCCTTCTTTATAGTGCATTGGGATTGCTTTCGCTTCGTCCCAAGCGCCTAACTTCTTGTGAGAACCTAACACGAACAAATTCTCACCCCATTTCGTATCGTATTGAACGCTAAAGTTCACCGGGGTCGATTTTGTTCGAGAACCAATCATATCCAACGCGTCTTTGGAGTACGGGTCGACTTTTAAAATGCTCTGATCGATGGAAATGACGTTGTTATTCACGCTCGAGGAGGATGTTAACTTTTGATCAGCCGCGGAAATGGACTTCAACGCGTTCATTTTCCCTTCCGAGGAGACCATTTTCATGAATTGATCTTTATTGTCATCGTAGTCTTGCGTCAAAGCGTTGATTTTCAAATCTCCTCTCCTCGTTCTTCTCGAAAAGGTGGATTGATTTGAACGAGGAGGACGACTGGGAGCCACAGAAATTTTGTTCGAAGAAGGAGAAAACGTCCTCGTTCTCGTCGTCGTCGTCGTCGTTCTCGTCGTCGTCGTCGTCGTTCTCGTCGTCGTCGTTTTCATGAGGGCAGAAGAAGATGAAGAGCACGCAATGTGTCGAGGACAGATGGTCATTTTGATTTTCTCGCGTGCGGAGTGCGCGTGTTGTGGCGTCTGCTCTAGGCCTCTCGTTCGTTCGTCCCTCTCCCTAAAAAGGACCGCTGGATTTTTTCGCTCTATCTATCTACGATTTTCGTTCAAAACTACGAGTCTTTTCAAAATTTTGGCGGGAAAAATTTTCGCGCGATGACGAGGACAACAACAACGAGGAAAGCAAACGGCGGCGGCGATACTGTTAAATATTCAATCATCGTTCCGACGTACAACGAACAGCTAAACATCGCCATGCTTCTCGCCCTCATCGTCGAAGCGATGGAGGAGGGAACAAAAAGGAAGGAAGGAAGAAAAATACCCCCGTCGTCGTCTCCGTCGTACGAAGTCATCGTCGTGGACGACAACTCGCAAGACCAAACGCAACAAACCATTCAAAAGTTACAAAAGATTGAAAAATATCGGGACATTTTGCGTCTGAAACCGAGGAAAGGGAAATTAGGTTTAGGATCGGCATATATTCACGGTTTACAGTTTGTGAGAGGTGAGTTTGTGATTCTCATGGATGCGGATTTGTCGCACAATCCGAAAGCGATTCCTGAATTTATACGAAAACAAGAGGAGGGAGACTACGACGTCGTCACCGGGACGAGATATTTAGCGTCGTCGTCGTCGTCATCATCATCAACAACAACAACAACAACAATATCATCTAGAATAACGAATAACAGTAGCAGTACTAAATCAAGTCGTAAAAGCAAAATCAAAGAGCAGGAGTGCGGAGTGTACGGTTGGGATACGAGGAGAAAGTTGACTTCCCGAGTCGCAAACTATTTAGCGCACGTGTTATTGAACCCGGGCGTGTCCGATTTGACTGGATCTTTCCGATTGTACCGGAAAACGACTTTTCAGGCGCTTGTGAGCTCGATGCAGTCCGTGGGGTACGTTTTCCAGATGGAAATTATAGTTCGAGCGAAAAGAGGAGGCTTTAAAGTTGCCGAAGTCCCGATTTCTTTCGTGGACAGAGTGTACGGAAGTTCCAAGTTAGGCGCGAGCGAAATCATAGGATACCTCAAAGGATTAGTCAGTTTGTTTATGAGAGTTTAGTTTAAAATGTCGCCGCTAACATAGCGCTATTAACACTTTTCAAATAAATAGTGGCTGACGAACCATTCGTTCCCGTCTGAATAGTTGAACAACTCCGAACACGACAGGAAAAACAGTCTCCAATACACGTACCATTTCGTCGTTAGATCTTTACCGTACGTTTGAGCGATGATTGGTTCGACTGCTTTTCTGTTCGTATCAAATTTTCTCAACCAGTCCTCGCACGTCTTACTGTAGTGCTTACCGTTTACTCGCCACTGCGTTTTCAAATGCAACTTATTCGTCGTGAAATACGCAAACATGCGTTCGCTCGGCATCGTTCCGCCGGAAAAAAAATATTTACTCATCCAATCCGACTCGTTCTCGGCGATAAAGTGGAACGGATACGTTTTGTGCGCGAAAATGTGTAAAAACATCTTCGCTTCTCCACCGGATTTCAGCCACTGTTCGCATCGACCAAACAACACCTCGTAATTCTTCATGTGCTCAAAACATTCTATGGATACGATTCTATCGTACGAATTTTTCCCTAAAGGTGGCTTGAAAACGTTCAAATCTTGCGTAATGATTTGCAAGTTTGTAATGTTTCTCTCTCGAGCGCGCAAGTCGATGAACTCTTTCTGCGTCTTACTATTTGACACGGCGGTTATTCGCGAGTTTGGATATTTTTCCGCCAAGAAGAGCGATAAAGAACCCCATCCGCAACCTAACTCTAAAACCTCGTGACCGTCTTTAAACTCGCCCCGTTCGCAATAAAGCTCCATCATCTTCACCTCGGCTTCGTTTAAAGTCCTCCTCGACGTCGACGACAACTCGTACAAACAGCAACTATATTTGAGCTTTGAGCCGAGACAGTGCAAATATAACTCCGTCGGGACTTCGTAGTGTTGCTCGTTCGCTAAATTCGTCTCTACCGCCACGGCTTTGGTTTTTAATCCTCGGATGAAATCCGTTTCATACTGCAACTCATCTTCGTTCGATTTAAAGCGTCCTAAACATTTCGTTCGCAAGTTGTACCGAATGCCGGCCCGAAGAATGAAATCGGGAACCAAATTCTTCTCGACCAAGTATTCGAGAAAGATGCGATAGAAGATTTGAAACAGAGCGAGACGGAGCGATTGAAGGACGGAGATGGTGGCGTTTTTTTTCGTCCCCGTTGTTGTTGTTGTTGTTGTTGTTGTTGTTGTTGTTTCCATCGCAGAGAGAAAGAGAGAGAGTGTGAGAGAAAGAGAGACAAGTGCGGGGAATATTCAGACAGAGAGAAAGGGACACAAAAGAGGAAAAAGGCACCCAAAAACCACCCCAAAAAGGCACACAAAAACTAAATCCCCTTTTCCTCCCCCCCTCTTTCGCTCTCTTTTGTTCTCTCTTTTGTTCTCTCTTTTTGTCTTTCAAAGTCAACGAACGTGAACGAACCGAAGTCAACGAACGAAAAGAAGAATAAGAATGAGGGAAGCAGCGTGGCAAAATCGAATCGACGAGTTGGAACAGCTTTTAAGAGAAGCGGAAGAGAAAGTGAACGAACGAGATGCAATTTTTTTAGAAGGAGTACCCACGACGACGACGACGACGACGACTACGACGAGAAAGGAGGAGAGGAAAAGAGCGCAAGAAAGTGGGCGTTATAGAAGCAGCAATAGGAGTAGCAGCAGTATTAGTAGTAGTAACGATGGTAAAAACAACAACAACAGATTAACGGCCGAAGGTCGGCGAAAACTCACCACGTTTGCAGCTAAGTTGAGCGAGTTGTCCTCTGCATCATCAACAACAGCAACAGCAAGTGGCGAAGATATTACGACCGCGATGGTAATAAGAAGCAGAAGTGCGACGATTGAGCAGTTGCGAGTGCGTGGCGAAGCTACGTTACTCAAGTTAAAAGCTACGCCAGGTTCAATTGCGCGAGCGGCGACGACGACGATAAAGAGCAGAGCGTCCGTTTTACAGCCGAACGAAGAAGAAGAAGAAGAAGCGACGACGCTCTTGCAGTTTCAGCACCAATTGTTGCGAGAACAGGACGAAGAGTTGACGGATTTGTCTAACCACGTCACGAGAACGAAACATATAGCCATAGCAGTCGGTGAGGAGTTAGATTTACACACGCGCTTATTGGATGACTTTGACGACGACGTCGAACACACGGCTGGAAATTTGAAGAGAATAGCATCCTCGGCGCGACGATTGTTTGAACGCATCGGTAAGAGCAACTTCTCGCTTGGGTGTTGTTTAGCCGCGCTCGTTTTCATGCTAATCGTTCTCATCGCGTTGTCCATCTTGAAAGTCGAAGGCAAATTTCATCCAATATTTACTTAGAAGAGGGGGAGTCTCAGAGCTAGCGACTGGTGATGGAGGCATGTGACTTTTAAATTTTAGTGTATTTCTATTAATCAGATAATTCGCCGTAATCGGTGAAACCATCTACTACTGCTTTATCTACATTGATCGGTATCTTTGATGCCGTC
>Ga0114997_10005005_pt1 | contig 10195 bp, 10 predicted proteins | sample ArcticOcean_MG_C_2_FD_87045 | JGI IMG/M metagenome (GOLD analysis project Ga0114997, IMG submission 87045) | Marine microbial communities from western Arctic Ocean - ArcticOcean_MG_CB4_136 | ecosystem: Environmental > Aquatic > Marine > Oceanic | place: Arctic Ocean: Canada Basin | collected... | reverse complement strand
TTTCCCTAGGGTTTCCCCCGCCAGGTATTACCTGGCACTGTGTCTTTGCGGAGCCCGGACTTTCCTCTTTAAAAAAAATTAAAGCGACAAGTCATTTATCTGGCAATTACAATTTATTACTTAACTATAAAACTTCAAGCTAAAATTAATGAAGATTTTTAAGAAGATTTTCACTAATAAGGTAACATTCTTTATCTATCTTACCATTTACTAACTCTTGTCTAAATCTTCTTTGAAAAGCTTTAATAACAAATGTTAAATATCTATCTTTATTAAAATTTTTTGGAATTTTTTTTGAATATCCAATATCAAATAAATTTTTTAAAAAATATTCTTTACTTGTATTGTCAATTTTGATCATTCTATTTTGTTTTAAGGTTTGACTTGTCAATGTATGCCATATACCAATTTTATTTTTTGCTAAGTATTTCCAGGGAAATTTTTCTCCAGGATCTTTTTTTCTATCAGGGGAAATATCTGAATGTCCTAAAATATTATTTGGATTAACTTTGTACTTCCTTATCAAAAACTTACTTAATTTTAAAAGAGAGCTAATTTGTTTATTTGAAAATTTTTTATAATTAGACTCATGTCCTGGATTATTAATTTCTATGCCAATAGAATCTTTATTTAAAGATTTAAAATTTTTCCATGAAGATTTGCCTGCATGCCACGCAATATATAAGTCTGGTACAAGAATAACGGTTTCTCCATTATTTTTGATAAAGTAGTGACTACTAACCTCAGATTGTATATTGGTAAGCCTATTTATAGCTGTAGATTGATTTTTCATGCCTGTGTAATGAAAAATTATAAATTTAATTTGTTTTTTATTTCTTTTAGTTGAATTAAAGTTTGGGGAATAATTTAATATTGCTTTTATTGCCATTTTTAAGTCACTTTTAACACTAAATCAGGATTTACTTTACTATTATATATATTATATAATCTATAAATAATGAGAAATTTTTTAATATCATTTTTAATTACTTTGATGATCTCTTCAAATGTAAGCGCAGGTACAGATGGAGAAAATAGTCTATCTAAAAAAAAACCAGGGGAAGTTAAAGATTGTTTTGAAACAGTAAATAGAGCAACTTTTAAATTTAACCAGATTTTAGATGGAGTTATTTTTGAGCCAGTTGCAAAAGCTTACAGAGTTCTACCTTCGCCAATTAGATCTGGAACTAGTAATGTGCTTGATAATCTTTCTTCTCTTCTGACCATACCAAATAATATTCTTCAAGGAGATTTTAAAAAAGCAGGAGTTAACACGGGAAGATTTGCTATTAATACGACCATAGGCATTATTGGAATATTTGATGTGGCTCAAAAAATAGGTTTTTCTGATTATGAAAAAGAAGATTATGGTCAATCACTTGGTGTCTGGGGTATTGGTGAAGGGTGCTACATTGTCCTTCCAGTTTTAGGACCATCAACTATTAGGGATACAGCTGGTTCGTTTTTAAATATATTGGGTGGAGACCCTTGGTATAATGCTTCTGTTAAAGGCAACAATGAATATTTGAGCGACTCTGATTACATCGCAACAAAAATTTTAACAGGAATAGATTTTAGAGCAAAAAATATTGAATCATTTGAAAACTTAGAAGAAAATTCTATAGATTTTTATGCTTCTATTAGAAGTTTATATTTACAAGATAGACAACAAAAAATTTCAAATTCAAATTTAATTACTGAGACTATGAATGATTCTGATTGGGAAGAGATAGAAACAGACTAATTTAAAATATAAATCAATTTACATAAGGAGAACTAATGTCATCAAAAAAAATCTTAACTTTTTTTGTGTTTATAATTATGTATTTTTCAAGTATTGGAAAAGTATATTCAATTGAACCAGATGTTTTTGTTCAATCAACAGTTAATAGAGCGGCTAAAACGCTTGGTAAAAATTTAACTAAAGAAGAAAGAATTCAAAAACTTAAACATATAGCAAAAGAAACTGTAGATATTAAAGGGATAGGACTTTACTCGCTTGGGGCATATAGAAAAAATTTAAATAATGAACAAAAAGAAGAATACGAAAAAGTATTTGAAGAATATTTTTTAAAAAGTTTTTCTAGTAGATTGGCAGAATACTCAAATCCAGAAATTGAAGTAAATTCTAAAAAAAAAATAAATGAAAATTACACCATAGTAAATAGCACGCTGGTTGCAACAGATACAAGACCTAAAGTTAAGATTGATTGGAGGGTGTATACAAAGAATCCAGAAAATTTATTGATAAGAGACCTGATAATTGAAGGTCTAAGCTTAGTTAGAACTCAAAAAGAAGAGTTTGCGTCTATAATGAATTCTAACGATGGAAAAATTGAGGTCCTTCTTAAAACTTTAACTGATTTTACTAATAAATAATTTTAGAAAAAGCAAAGCAGTGAAGATTTTACCAAAAATTTCCTTTTTAATATCAGCAATAATCTCACTCATTTTTGTAATATACTTTGGTTATAAAGGTTTCATGATTTATTTTATTCAGTCGGCAATAGATGATACTTTTATTGGTGGTAACACCTCAGATATAACTGTTACTTTATGGTTTGCTTTAACAGGAACAATGACTCTTTCAATGTTCTTATTTTTTCAATTCATGAAAGTAAAAGACTTAAAAAGTCAAAGAACTATGCTTCAGGGTGCATTTTTTGGATGGGCTAGTATTTGTGCAACTTTAATAATTATCTTACCTGGTTATATATATTTTGTTATATTAACAGGGATAGCATCGATAATTACACTTTTATCATCTATTAGATTAAAAAAAGAAATTATTGAAGAGCTAAATAAAAAATCTACTCTATCAGAAAAAGAAATTTATTTGCTACAAAAGTTAGCTGGAATTAATCCAAAAAAATAAAATACATACGCTTTGTTGGTGGGCCCACCAGGACTCGAACCTGGGACCAATACATTATGAGTGTACTGCTCTAACCAACTGAGCTACAGGCCCTAATTAATTATCATGCTTTTACTTTGTTTTTTATTTTCATTCAAGCAAAACAGATAGTGTGTATTAATTCAAATTTTTAATATTATTGCAACTCCACAACTAAATGAAATCTTGAATGAACAAAATTATCAATTTGGGAAACTTCAGTAACTTTTCTATTAAAAATAATACTACTTTTTGTGCCATCTAGTAGAGATCTAATTTTTTTTAAATCATAGTAAGACTGAATTGTGCCTTTTTCGTGCTCTGTTTTAACAGTTACATCACCTACAAATTTAAAATCTCCAGATGATTCTGATCCTATTAATGTTAAATGTATATATTTTTTAGTTACTCTTGATAGTTCTTTAAAAAAAATTTTTGCATTATCAAATGTCATACTATCCAAACTTGATTGAGCTATTGAAAAATCGAAAAATTTATCTTTAAATAGAATTTTTTTTTCCTTAATAACGTTTAACCTATCAACCATACTTTTGTATCCTAATAATTCTGCATTCATTCTACCTTTGGCAATTGCTTCCTCAGAAATATCCAAACCGTATGATTCTATTCCAAACTCTTCCATTAAAATGGCATGTCTTGCCACACCACATCCAAAATCTAAAGCAACTAATTTTTTTTCATTATTAGTTTCATTTAAAATATTTTGGTAATCTCCTAAAAAATTAATTTTTTTTTTTATAAATTTATTTAAAAACTTAATGACTTCTACTTGTGGATATAAAATATTATTTTCACCCCTACCGTAACTATTATTCCAGCTATTTATATTGAAATTATTTTTAATATTCACTTAAATTCCTAATTTTAAATATATTTTTTTAAATAGCAATAAGATATAGCATCGAAAAAACTAAAAAAAACATTTTTCTACTTGCTTGCTTAATGTAAAATAAAATAATAAAAAAAATATCAATGATTTCTAATATTAGTGAATTAATTTTAAATTCTTATAAAAAGTTTAAAAGTAAAGCTTTTATAAGATATCTAGATAGTAAAAAATATATTTTATTCCTGAAATTGGAACATTTAAAGTAGTTTTATTTATTGACATATAGATATTATAATTAATTTTTTATTTTTTTTTACTAAAAAGATTTTTAGATATTTTTTTTTAATTAACGTGTTGACTATATAGTAATGTTCTAAATTTTTAATTTTAGAAATTCTATTTAAGATCATTCCTGCAGTTGACATATCTGTTCCTACAGTTCCTAAAAATGTAGGTTTTAAATTGTAAATATAATTTAAAAATAATATCAAACAGTCATTTTTGTATTCTTTTGACTTAACTACAAAAGCTAGTTGAAAATGGCTTTTTAATTTTTTATCCTAATTATCCATTGTTATTAAGCCTTGTGCGGCAACCAGCTTATTTAAGTAAAACAAACCTAATATTTTGAGTTTTTTTTTAAAAAAATTATAATAATAATTGATCACTTTAGAATTTTTTTCAAATATATGGTTTTTTTAGGAAAGTAATTTTTAAATAATTTTTGAAAGATATCTAATTCATTTTTTAAAAATCTGATTTTTGAGTTCATATTAAAATATATTTATTCTATAAAATTTAATAACAAATTAAAATACTTTCAAATAACGCAACTAATACTGTACTATTTTTTTGTATTAGACGATCAGATTTAAATACAATATAATTTGATTTTCTTACTAATTAATTTGATAAATGAATTTAATTCCTATAATGAAATTATTATAAACAAATTTTTTTTAATATCCTTAATGAATAAATTAAAAAACTCACTTACAATTATAACGTATCACTATATAAGAGAAATAAATAAAGCGAATAAGGGATTAAAATTCTTAAGTATAAAGAATTTTATTAAACAATTAGATTATTTAAATAAGAGCTACCATATAGTGACTCCTGATGAAGCTAAATTTATGTTAAAACATAAAAGATTTAACAATAAATTTTGCTGGTTAACTTTCGATGATGGATACAAAGAACACTACGATATTGTATTTCATGAACTTGAAAAAAGAAAACTCAAAGGGTCTTTTTTTCCAGTTGTTAAATGTACTACTCAAAAAGAGATTTTAGCTGTTAATAAAATACAATTTATTATTGCTAAAATAGACAAAGACCTTGTTTTAAAAAAAATACAAAATTATTATGACAAAAAATTTATAAATGGTTTAGATTTTAATAAATTTATAAAAACTTTAGATTTGAACTATAGATTTGAATTTGACAATAAAAAAACTATACTTATAAAAAGATTATTACAAAAAAGTCTACCAGAAAAAGACAGAATTTATTTAACTAATTATTTTTTCAATAAATATATAAAAACTAAAACTGATATTAATTTCAAAGAAATGTATTTAAGTATAAGCAATTTAAAAGAGATGCATTCTAATGGTCACGAAATTGGCTTACATAGCTATGATCACCAACATCTTGATATTTTACCTGAGCATAAACAAAAGTTTCAAATCAACAAATCTATAAATTTCTTAAAAAAAAACAACTTAATGATTAAAGATTTAACTTTAAATTACCCTTATGGTTCCAATAACTCTATTACAAGAAAAATTATTAAGAATAACCAATATATTAAATTTGGCCTAACTGTTATGCCTGGCATAATTTATTCTAATAATGTTAATTTTTACAGTTTACCTAGAGTGGATACTAATGAAATACAATCGTAATTTTGGTGGGAACGGTTGGTAACGCTCCAACTACCTCTCGAATGTCAATCGAGCACTCTACTTTTGAGCTACGCTCCCAGCAATGTAGATTTTAACTTTCTAAAAAACTTTTAAGTTGTTTGGATCTACTAGGGTGTTTCAATTTTCTTAAAGCTTTTGCCTCTATTTGTCTGATTCTTTCTCTAGTAACAGAAAATTGTAAACCCACTTCTTCAAGAGTGTGATCTGTATTCATTCCAACACCAAACCTCATTCTTAGCACTCTTTCTTCTCTTGGTGTTAATGTTGATAGAATCTTAGTGGTTGCTTCACCTAAATTAGATTTAATCGCTTGCTCTAAAGGAGCTAAAGCTTTCGTATCCTCAATAAAATCTCCTAAACTACTATCCTCTTCATCACCAACTGGTTTTTCTAGAGAAACAGGTTCTTTTGAAATCTTAAGGACCTTTCTAACTTTATCTAATGGCATTCTTAATTTTTTTGCTAACTCTTCTGGTGTAGCTTCTCTTCCAAATTCACTCAAAATTAATCTTTGAGTTCTTACAATTTTATTTATTGTTTCTATCATATGGACAGGAATTCTTATTGTTCTTGCTTGATCAGCAATAGATCTTGTTATTGCTTGTCTAATCCACCATGTAGCATATGTTGAAAATTTATAACCTCTTCTGTATTCGAATTTATCTACAGCCTTCATGAGACCAATATTACCTTCTTGAATTAGATCTAAAAATTGAAGTCCTCTATTTGTATATTTTTTGGCAATTGATATTACCAATCTTAAGTTAGCTTCAACCATTTCTTTTTTGGCAATTCTAGATTCTTTTTCTCCCTTTTGAATTCTGCTAACTAATTTTTTATAATCTGTAACTGAAGATCCTAACTTATGACTTATTTCTATTAATCTTTCTCTTATATTTTTAAATTCATCTTTGTTTTTTGTAAAAAACTGTTTCCACATTGAATTAGTATCAAGAAATTTTTTAAGATTTGGATTGATTTCATTTCCTATATAAAATTTGATAAATTCATTTCTTGGTATTTTTTGATCCATTGCTAGTCTTAAAAGATTTCCCTCTAGTGAAATAATTTTTTTATTTTCAACATAATGTTTTTGAACCAATTCTTCTAATACTGACGGTGAAAGTTGAAGGGATTTTATATTTTCTAGAATATCATTAACAATTTTTTCATATCCTTTTTCTTTTGCATTCGAAAAACTTACAGAATTTAAAATACAATCTAGTTTTCCTTTTTGGTACTTGATTAATTTATTATATTCTTTTGTAAGTATATTAACTGTTTTTAAAACTTTAGGTTTTATTTCACTTTCCATCGCTGCAAGTGTTGGATTAAATTCATCATCAGAATCATCGCTATTTCCAGATCCTTCTTCATTTTTATCAACCTCACCTGAGTTTCTTTGCTTGGCACTTGGACCTGTATTTTCGTCTTCCATATAATTAGTGTCAATATCTATAATTTCTCTAACTAAAATTTCATCCTTTTGAAGTTTTTCATTCCATTCAAAAAATTGTTTTGCAGTAATTGGACTTTGTGCCAAAGCAATTAACATTACAGCTTTTCCTGCTTCTATTCTTTTTGCAATTGCAATTTCACCTTCACGAGACAGAAGTTCTACTCCACCCATTTCTCTTAAGTACATTCTTATTGGGTCATCACTTTTCTCAATAGTTTTACCTTCTTCTTTTGATGAGTTTTCTTTTTTTCTAAGAACTTTAAAGTCTGATTTTTTTTCTACTAGAGCCACACCTTCATCTAGAATATGTATAAATGCTTGTTCTAAATTTTCATCTGAAAGGTTTCTTTTACCTAAAGATTTGTTTAACTCGTCAAAAGTTATAAATCCTCTATGGGTTCCTCGACCCATAAGTCTAGCGAATGATTTAGTAATTATTCTTTCCACAATAGTATATTTGAGAAGACTTATATAAGCACAATTTTAGAAAAATCCACGTATTTTTTGAAGCTTTTAACTGATGTTTTTTTGTTTTTTGAGGTCTCTTATTTCATTAAAAGTACTTTCGCTTAAATCCTTAGAAAACTTGGATTCTAATGCCTCAATTCTAAATTCTAGATCATAATTATAAAGATCTTTAGATACCTCTTCTAATAATTCAAACATTTTACTTTGGTCATTTTGGTTATTATTTAAGATGTGCTTAATTGATGCAAACTTAAAAATTTTTTCAATTATCTGAGGATCAATTGTAAGAGCTTGTATTGTTAATTTTTCACCACTTTTTAATTGAGATAAAAGAGTTTCATAAATTAATTTATTTTCAATACTAAATAATTTAATATTTTCAATTAAATGAATATTCTCCTGAAATATATCCAAATTATTCATTATTAAATATAACAAAGAATATTCTTTAAGCTCTACTCCACTTAATGATTTGCTTTCATTAAAATGTTTTTGAGTAGACTGCAATGATTTAATTTTTTTAGTATAAAATTGTTTTTTACCCATATTGCTATGTGGTGTTAATGATGAAATTTTTTCTAAGAAATATTCCAATACATATTTTTTAATGAAATCATCTTTAATAGTGGCTGCAATAGATCTTAATTTTTTTTCAAAAATTGCCATTGATGAAGGGTTGTTATCAGTTTGTTGTTTATAGTGATTAAATATAAATTGGTGAATTGATATTTTAGATTGTTTAGTAAAGTCAATAAAATTTGCTTTACCATTTTTATTAGCATAACTATCAGGATCTTCTCCGTCTGGCAGAAAGAGAAATGAAATTTTTTTTTCTGGCTGGAGTTCTTTAATTGAATTTTCTGCAGCTCTTAATGCAGCTTTATATCCACTTTCATCACCATCAAAACAAATAATTATGTCATCAAAAAATTGATTTAAAATCAAGATCTGTCTATCTGTTAAAGAAGTTCCTAAATTTGCAACAACATTTTCAATTCCATTTTTACTTAAACCAACAACATCCATATATCCCTCAACAAGATACACGTGATCTATTTTATTAGATAATTTTCTAGCTAAATCTAAATTATATAAATTTGAACCTTTTTTAAAAAAAGGTGTTTCAGGGGAGTTGATATATTTTGCTAGATAATTATTTTCTTGAATTGTTCTACCTCCCAGCCCTATTGGCTGACCTGAAATATTATTAATTGGAAATATAACTCTATCTCTAAATCTCTCTACATATATGTTTTTTTTTTCATCTAAATAAAAAAGTCCACTTTCGACTAAAACTTTTTCATTAAATTCATTTTTTAATTTTTCATAAAAATTAGCGTTTCTTTCAACAAATCCAATTTTGAAATTTTTTACCTCTTTTCTACTAAGACTTCTCTTTTTTAAATAATCTCTAACAATAGTTAAGTTTTCATTTTTTAAAATTTCATCATGATAAAACTGAACGTATTGATTATAAATAGAGCAATATTCTTGCCAGCTTTTTTCTCTTTCTTCATCTTGTTTTGAGAAAGTATATGGTCTCATTCCAGCAAGGGTTGCTAGTGATTTCACGGCTTCTCCAAATTTCAAATTTTGGGTTTTCATAACAAAATCAAAAATATTTCCGTGTTCTGATGTTGCAAAACAATGATAAAACTCTTTCTCATCATTGATTGTAAACGAAGGAGTTTTTTCGGTTTTGAAGGGAGATAACCCTACAAACTCTTTGCCTCTTTTTTTTAAACTGACAGATTTAGAGACTACGGTTGAAACTTTTAAACGAGTTTTGATTTCGTCTAAATACTCTTTTGGATATTTCATTATTGATTTAATAGTTCTTTAAGCAAGGGACCAGCTTTTGCAAAATCTAAATTATCTGGATATTCTTTTTTTAATTCACCCATAATCTTGCCCATATCTTTAATGGATGTGGCACCTATTTTTTTTATTGTTTCTATGCATATCTTTTTAGTTTCTTCTTCATTTAACTGTTGAGGTAAAAAACTAGATAAAAGATCAAATTCTTTTTGCTCAACTTCTAATAAATCTTTTCTATTATTCTTTGTATAAATTTCTATTGATTCGGTTCTTTGCTTAATCATTTTTTTTAAAAGTTTCTTTATATCTTCATCATCTATTTCTTTTTTATCTGGCCCTGATCTGTTAGCAATATCTAGGTCTTTAATTGAAGATAAAATTAACCTGTAGGTTGAGATTTCCATCTTATTTTGAGATTTTAAAGAACTTTTATAGTTAGTTTGTATTTTTTCTCTCAGTATCATAATTTTTTTTAATGTACTTGAAAGATAAAATTCTTCAAAAGAAAAATTGTTTTTTTATAATTTTATAATACATCTCTGTTGCGATAATTAAGGTTTTATTGTATTAACTTTTAACTCATGAGTTGTAATTGATCAAAAAAGCAAAAAAAATTAGCTCTAACAAAATCTCACAGATTCACACTGGCGTTCTAGTTCTTGAAAATAAAACTATCTTTAAAGGAGTTGGTATTGGCTATCAAGGAACTGCCACAGGTGAAGTGTGTTTCAATACTTCTCTAACCGGATATCAAGAAATTATTTCAGATCCCTCTT
>Ga0114997_10005003_pt1 | contig 10195 bp, 8 predicted proteins | sample ArcticOcean_MG_C_2_FD_87045 | JGI IMG/M metagenome (GOLD analysis project Ga0114997, IMG submission 87045) | Marine microbial communities from western Arctic Ocean - ArcticOcean_MG_CB4_136 | ecosystem: Environmental > Aquatic > Marine > Oceanic | place: Arctic Ocean: Canada Basin | collected... | reverse complement strand
CGCAACCACAAGACAAAGAAGTTAAAATACCAAAGACTAATTTTACACAATCAGTAATACAACTAGATAATTACAGTCAAGAACTATCATTGACCAAAAAAGAAGAAAAGAAGGAGGTCAAAGATGATGCTCCATTAAAGCACATAATAGAGTACGAAATAACTTCCGAATACTTTAGTGGGTCATCGACAATTAAAATATATGATGGGTTTATATCAATTTATAACTTAACACCAAAAGATGGTAAAGAACCATTGTTGTCTGGTGACTTTGGTGTGTCAACAGACGTATCAAACCACTCAAATAAAAACTTTATTTGTGTGTTGAGGTTTGCGGCACATACAGAGGATGAGACTATAAGACTTTTAAATGATTTTTTATACCAGGCACAAAACGATAATGTTGGTTCACCCCCACATAACTTTGTGTCTACCCCTACAGGTATTGGAACTTCATACCAAAAAGTGTTTGAGGACGAGATTAACTTCAATTCTATGACACCAAATCTAGAAAAATTAATGAATTTACATCCATTTTATTTTAGGCCAACAAAATTTTCATTAGTTATAGACACTATTTTCCATAAAATTTCTTTATTAGGTGTTGAACAATTTGGTAGGATTTTTTCCAAAAATAATGTATTTCCAGACGTTAAGACAGAAACCACAGAAATAGATGTAGAGTCTTACGAAGCAAGAACACAGGGAATAACAACCATATTAAGTAATGAGATACTGTTATTTTCTTATGATGAAACTATACCTGAAAAAGGTAAGCCTACACCGTTGGTTACGTCATTTAAATCAGATAATCACGAATTAGGTGATAATGTAGGGGTTAACCAAAAAAACTTAGTTAAGATGAGTAGGGATAATATGGAACCGTTAGTTAGGGGTGAACAGTTATTGATTTTACTAACACAGATGTGGGATTGGATTCAAAACCATGAGCATGGTACAGCTGGAACACAGCCAATAGATAAAGCAAAAGGAACGTCCGTTGAGAAGAAAGATGTGGAGACATTAATAAAATCAGCGGGAAATACAGTTTTAAACAAACATATACGTATTAATTAATATTTATATAAAAAGAATTAATTATGTCTATACACAAATCATATTTTACAAAAAACAATACTATCCTTAGTGATAACCCTGTCAATACAGCTAAAAATCCCGTAACTGAATTATATTACGGTGATAGTGGTACTAATGCTTACAAATGTGTCAATACTGGTTTAGCTAGTGATACTTGTACAGATTACTTGGGTACAACCATTACTGGATACACAAGGGAATTAATTTGTCAAAAACATAGTAGATTTATATTTGATTTAGATTTAGTTGATTTACAAGAAAAAGTAGATGATGGTAGAATTAATTTGGATGGTGCTTGTAATAATTACCCAGCAAAACATACACTTAGAATGGTTAACACATCATTCTTTGATGACGACTTATTTAATACTAGAACCGCTAAATCAAATAAAAGAGCTGTATCCTTTGACTTAATACTATTTGTTGTCCCACAATTCTGGGATGAAGGTACTGGTTATGACTATTCAGATATGTTACTAACATCAACAATGGACGATGATAGGTCTTTTGATACTAGACCTAGTAACTGGGACGATAGTACAACCATAACACCCTGGACTGTTCCTGGTATATACGACTATGTTGCGAATCTACCAATAATATTACAGACACAACATTTTGACAATGGTAATGAGAATATCGAGATGGATATTACCCCATATATTAATGGTGTTCTTGCTGGTACAATAACTAATGGTTTAGGTATAGCCTTTGCTAGACAATATGAAAATATGACAGGTTTAACTGAAAGTTATTCTGTAGGATTTTTTAGTAGATACACACAGACCTTTTTTGAACCATTCTTGGAGACAGAATTTAATGACACTATAAAAGATTCTAGGTATCATTTTTACGAAGGTGTAACAAGTTACCTATACTTACATGTTAATGTGGGGGGAGTCCCAACTAATTCGACAACCATTCCTGTAGCAAACATATATGACGTTTCTGGTACTCTAGTTGGTACTCAGATAACCTCCTCACAAGTTACTGAAGGTGTTTATTGTATACCCGTAACAATTCCTTGTGATACTTACACAACACCATGTATGTTTACTGATGTTTGGTCAAATGTAACAGTTAATGGTATTTGTAATGGTGATGTAACTAATAGGTTTGTATTAAGAGACAACAATGAATATATTACTTTAGGACCAAACAGTGCTAAACCAAAACATTATGGTTATTCTATATCCGGTATTAAAATGGATGAAAAAATAGTTAACGGTGATGTTAGAAAAGTCACTGTTTCAGCTAGAAAACAATATACCACTGAAGAACCAGAAGCTATAGACTTACTACAGTATAGAATTTATGTAAATCAAGGTACAACACAGTTAGATACAAATCCTTGGACTGATATTAATATAGCCTATAACCAGAATTACTTTATAGTCGATACTGGTGACATGATACCTAATGAATATCATATAGATGTTAAATCCGTTTCTAATCAAGAAATTAACAAAATCTCTGACGTGTTAAAATTTCAAGTTGTTAATCAAGCTAATTACTTCGGTAACCCCCCTTCAGATTATAGACAGTAAAGTCATTATATTATATGTGAAAACATATAATATAATAAATTGCACATAAAATATATGTAATCACATATAATATAAAAAATTAGTGCAAATAAAAAAAGAGGAACCGAAGTTCCTCTTTAATATTATATATTAAGATTAATTATCTTAATTCTCTCATATCGAAAGTTCTTACACCATCAACAGTAATCATTCCGTAGAAACGATTATTTACAACCTTTTTAGCGTATCTAGTCATAATTCCTTTAATCGGAGCGAAGTTGAATGGATTGTACATAGTTGGAGTTAATTGTAATGGTACATATGGTGCGTAAACGTACCCAGTATCTAACAATGAAGTTCCTTTATGTCCCATTAACATCTTATTCACTGGGAAGTAAGGGTCTCTGTATATAGTGTATCTACCTGATAACGTACCTACTTTTTCAATACCCATATTGTACTGGTCTTGGTCAGCAGAAGCGTTAGACACGTGGAAATACTCTAAATCATCAAAAATTGCAGAAATCTCAGAAGAACAAACAATCCAGTTAGCCCCACCTCTTAAAGTAGACTTGTGAATTTGTGCTGAAATTTGGTTAACCGCAGTAATTAAAGTTTGGTTCCAATCTTTTTGAGTGTATGGAGCTTGACCAGCTGTGAATCTCTTCCAACCGTTGTAGTCCCATCTTAAAGTCCAAGAAGCTGAATTTCTTAAGTCTCTTAGGATTTCTCTGTCAATCTCAGCTGCAATCTCTTCAGATAATAAAGCTGTCAATTCAGCTTCAGCGTCGATATTATGGAATGCAGAAACGTCTTGTGCTAATTCCGGAGACCAAGTTGCTCTTAATTTTCTCTCTGTTACAGAAACTGTTACAGATTCTAAATCAAATGATACTTCACCTAATTCAGTTTCGAACTCTAAGTCATTATACCATCTCCAATTTGCTCTAAATACAGTACCACCTGGTATTGTAGAACCCATATAACCATCAACAGAATCACATGAAATACATGCTGGACATGAAATATCTAATTCTATATACATAGTTCCAGTTGCGTCACATATGTCTAAATATGAACCACCCGGTGTAAGTGTACTCGTTTGAGACCCGTATTCAACAATACCTTTTCCGTATTTTTGAGTTACAAGTCTATAAGGAACAGCTCCACCTGCAGCGGCTACTACAGTAGTAGAATTACCAACATCATAGTTACAACATGTAATAGCGTTGCTTGAAGTAATAGAAAGTGAAGCTAAAAACTCTTCAGTGTCCATTTCATTACCTGTTGGTCCAATCAATTTACCTGCACCAGCATTATTAAAGCCAGTCATAGCTAAAAGTACAGTTCTTGTAGCAGCAGAACAAAGAACATTATCAGTTCTTCCACTAACAAGTGTACCATCAGGACCCCAAACTACTATAGCAGTATTTCGTGTCATTGCAGAATACGCTCCTTTAGATGCGTCAAAAAGACCTTGTCCATCTTCATAGAATTGGTCATATAAATTAACATTGTTGTAAGTAGTTGCGTCATTACCTAAACCACTTCCTACTGGATTTGTATGAGTATGTAGATTATTTGCATTTCTATTTGAAATTTTAGGTACGAAGTAGAACAATTTACCAATTGGTAAGTTCATTGCTTGTACAGAAACGATATCGTTTGCCAATAATTTAGAGAATACTCTTCTAATTATTGGAAATACTACAGTTTCGAAAGAACCTGAAGCGTTCGAACTCGTTTGTTCGTTAATTAGGTGAGTCGCTTGATTTTCATATAACTGAGCGATGTTTTCTCTTCCGTGACCTTTAAGTCCGTTAAGGAACCCTAACTTGTCCCATTTGCTGATGGTATCTTCTCTGATAACTTTTAAGTGTTTTAAACCTATGTTACCAACCATACCTGATTCTAATAATGCTCCCATTTTTATTTATTTTTTAATTGAGTGTTATTTATTATGATAACTTAGACATCATGTCTTTGATTCTACTAATTTGAGGACTTTCGTAAACCTTGTTCTCGATTAAGTTAGTTGAACCCGTTTTTGGTGTCTTTGTTATTTTCTTTGCGATAGATTCATTAATTGTTTTAGTGTTCTCTGATTTAACAGGTGTTTTAACTAATTCAGTTGTAATCGTATCATAAAGATTTTTACCTTCATTTAAAGTTTCGACAGAATCGAATCTTCTCATGATATTAATTTTCTCTTCTTTTGAAGTAGAATGTTCAGTAAAAAGTTTTGTTGCGTAAGCCAAATTTCTGTTGAAAACTGCAACTTCATTAATCTTAGTTCTAAAATCACCTAGGGCGTTTTTATATTCAGAAACTTTTGACTTCATGTTTTTGTTCTCAATCATTAGTTTTTCAACTAGTTCATTTTGGTTTTTAGAGTGTTCTACTAACTGATTATATTTCTTTTGAATACTCACAGTTCTTCTTGATGTTACTGGTTTGCGTCTTGACTCTTTAACAGCTGAAGGTTTACTACCTCTAGTTTTCGGAAGTCCACCTTTTTTCTCATCACCCATCCCTAATGTTCTGGATGCTTCGTGAGCTTCTTCTTCCTTAGCTTCGTCTTCGTCTTCATCGACTTTGACTGGTCCGTCAGTTGCTTTAGGGTCTTCGTCCATTCCATCTAGGGCGTCCTCATTAATTTCAATTTCAAATACTGTTTCTTCATTTGCAGTATCCTTCAATGATTCTAAGATTTCGTCTTCAAGAGTAGATTCTCCTAATTCGACTTTATACTCTACGCCAGCTTTGTCATCAACTATGTCAATAACGTCGTCGTCTTGAGTAACGATTACACCATCAGAATCTCCCATAAGTTTAAAAACTTTTAGGATTTCATCATCAGATGCGTCTCTTAAGTCTAGAGGTTCTTCATCGTAGTCTATGCTACCTTGTTCTGGTTCAGGTAAAGCGGTCAAATCAAATTCAACGTCAGATTCCTCATCGTCATCTACGTCTACCATTTCATCATCCATTACCTCATCTTCTTCCTCTGCATCAAATTCAATCTCTTGTTCGTTAAGAGATTCTTTTACTAATTCCTCAATTTCTTGCTTCATAGTAGAAGCAAGTATTTCTTTTGCGTTGGTTTTAACAGCCTCCTCTAAAGCCTGAGCTTCGAGAAGAGCTTCTTCTAAAATAGATTTTTTAGTCATTTATAAATTTTTATTTAAACTAGTTTATTTACATATAAATATGTAGGAGTAGAAGAAAATACGTCCTATAGATATTAATACCATAGAAAAGTTTTATAACTCCCCTAAGTAACTGTCTAATTTTTTCATTAAGTTAAGTGAATCGTTACCAGCTGAAGTATCTATTGACATAGTACCTTCTTTTTCTTCACCTAAAGTTTCGTCATATTTTTCACGGTCCTCTACATTATTAAATAAATAAGCACCTGGTGTGGATGGTGAAGATACCAAATCAAAACAAATTAATTCAAAGTCTTCTTGTACGATATTTTGGTTTCCCTTTGATTTAATTGACCCGACTCCTCTAGATGATATACCTAAAGTAACTCCGTGTCTAAGTAAGTTAGCTGCTATGTCACCAACACAAGATATAATACCAGTAGATTGGTATGCTGGTGATGTTAAGATTTCTAGTTCTCCCATTAAGACGTCTCCTTCCCAAAAAGTTTTAACAACTCTATGGGAACTTCTTTCTAGGTCAACTAAAGATGATTCTGGGTGATTTAATTCGGAAAGTGCTCTTCCTTGTTCTATAAGTGTTTGGTATTTGTTTACTTCTCTTTCTAAGATTTCTTTTGGGTATACCCTACCGTTTCTATTTTCTACTCCGGCTTTCTGAAGAACAGCGTACATCATTATTGGTGTATCCTTGCTGTTTTCCTTAATTTCCTTTATGATATGTCTATTGTCAGATGGTGAGATATGTCCCGCGTCATGTTCAATCAATATACCTTTACCTATCTCATTTGGTTTTAATAATTTCATAATAGTCTTTTAATATAAATACTATTACAATGGTTAAATTCTATCTTATGATTTAGTTTTGTGGAATCTAAAGTATTTGTTGGTTTCGAAGACGTTTTCTATTAATCCATTTAATATTCCGGTTACAGAATAATTAATCTTTTCTGATTTAAATTCTATATTTGATTTTACAAATAATGTCATCTCACAATTAAGATAACTCCTTTTACCAGTTCTAATACCACTTGACCTAATATCTAAGTCTATTATTGATTTCTCTTCTTTGAAAATATCTATGTCTACCGTGTTATACAGTTGTGACTTAATATCTCTACGTAATGATTTAATGACTCGTTCCCAAGACTCTTCTTCTTTATTTGGTTCTGCCCAACAGGAGACAGTTAGATATGTGGATTTAAAATTCTTATTATCCACAGTTCCATAATTTGTTTTGTATACCTTGCTTAAATCTAATTTAATTTTTTTCCCATTCTTCATACTGAAAAGATACTAAAGATATCCGGTCTAGTCAAAGATATTAACAAAAAACCCACCGTGTAGGTGGGTTTAATAGTTTAGTGTGTTTCTGGATTAGCCTCATCGTAATCATATTCATGAGTCACTGTAGTATGTGAAGGTGATGTAGGTTCTTCTGCAGGTGGTTCTGGTGGTGTTTTACCAAAATTTTCAGATGCGGTAAATCCTAATCCCGCCATTACAATCCACTGTAGGGATTGGAATAAATTCGGGTCTACTGTAAAATCCCAAAATAAATTTGATGTATAACCAATTAACATAAATAACAGACATATAAATGTAACAACTCTTTTACTTGATACTTTACTTCCACTGCTTAACATGTTTTTTAAAAATCCTCCTTTCATAGTTTTATTTGATTAACGATTTATTTAGATTCTCCATCTTAACGATAGATAATAAATCAGACCCTGATTTTGTAACACCCTCCATAACATTCTGAATTTTTTCTTTCATGTCTATTTTGTCAGTATCTTCTTTAATTGTATTTAATTTTATTAGAGTTTCTTCTTTTAAATTATCAGTATATTCCTTAATCTCCGATTTATTCATAGATAAGAATTGTTTTAGTTTAGTTCTATCTTCCTCAGATAAAGTAGAATACTTTTCGTTATATTTTTTAGTTGCGATATGACTAAATATTGTTGAGGACACCGCTTTATCAATTGTGGAATCTTTTACCTTTCTAGTCATGTGTTCAATTAAAGACTCCTTAGCGCCAATAACATCATCGATGTTACCTACACTAGATTTAAAAATTAAAGTATCTAAATCATTATAAATGTTATTTGTTGATTCCTTTAAATTTTGAAAATTAAGTTGTGATTTTTTATCTTTAAGAACAGTGACAATTTCATCTAGGTATTTCGCAGCTTTAGTCTTGTCTGTGAAATTCTTACCCTCAATATTACCGTAGCCAACAAAAAATTCTCTAAGTACTTTGTCTTCTTTAAGACCGTCCATCGTCTTATTAAATGACTTCTTAAATAATTTTTTATTCGAGTACGAGTTTGATAAGGTGTTGAATATAGTTTGTTTGTATTTTCCGAACATAGTAATTTATTTATCTATAAATATCTACTCTTTCAATAAACTATCTAATTTTTCAGTAACCTTGTTAAGACCCGAACTACTCTTATCTAATTGTAGTCTATTATTGTTATTTTTTCTCTCCAATATTAATGGCAAATCTGATTCTCCTATATCAGATAGTTCTAAATCTTCAGCACCAGCAGTATCGGCAGGAGGCCCTCCTCCTACTTCTGCACCAGAATCCATCTCACCAGCATCCATATCACCACCAACCTCACCAGCTCCACCTGCTTCACCAGTTTCATCATCTGATGCCATTTCACCATATAACTTATCTATATTGGCAAATATTCCAGTTTTCTTAATTATTGTAGCTGTATTATTAAGTTCCTCACCTATAGCCTTCTCCATTCTTTGTTGTTGTAAGTCCAATTTAATTTCTTCATCAGAGAAACCAAGAATATTCTTCTTAGCCCATGTAGATGAAACTGGCAATATACCACTTCCTGGGTCAGTTGTAGCGTCTCTATATAAAGTAACTTTTTCTTTCCACTGTTCAATCTTAAGTAATTCAGCTTGTGTTGATGGATTAGCTAAACCTAGTGTAAAGTTATCCAACTCATCTTCAAATCCTAATACGTACAAATGAATAATAGCTATTTTATTTAATTCCTGAACCATAGCTTTCTGAATTCTATTAATTGTTCTAGCAAATCTAATATCTTGTAAAGCTAAATTTTTACCTTCACCGACAACGTCCTCAAATCCAAGAAAAGCTTTAGGTATTCTTAATGCAGCAAATAACTTTTTTTGGATATACTCTATATCGGCAATCTCACTAAGATTCTGTGCTCCTGGTAATGTGTCAATAGGGTTAGGTGAATTCGGGTCTCTTACTGGTATGAAAAAATCTTGGTCAACAGCCATCTGATTATACCTTAAATCAACATTACCTGTTTTGTTATCTACAACCTGGTCACGTTTAAAGTTATTAGCGATTCTCTGCACATAAGCTTCTACATCCTTATCGTCCATATTACCTACATAAACTTTAAACACCCTACGTTCTGGTGCTCTAGATGTTCTATATATTAACATAGCGTCTTCAGACAATAATAATTGTTTCCATACTCTTCTAGCCTTTTCTAACATTGATGTTCCGTAAGGTAATCTTCTATCGTCAGATAATAGTCTAAAATGGGCCATTTCCCAAGTATTGAATTCAATCTCTTTGTTTTTCCAAGCGAATTTAACTCCTTTATCTTCGTCCACATCTTCAGGTCTAGTTAAAGACATCCCGTGTTCAACACGGTCTATTTCCATATTAGGTAATTGATTTACACCAACAATACCTTTCTTTGGGTCAATTTTTAGGTGAACAAAATTATCACCATATTTACACATATTTCTGGTCCACATCGGTAAATTTGTGTGGATATCCATTATATTATTAAATAAATCTGTCAATATAGTTTTAACTCTATTTGACTCGGAATAAACATTCAACATAAATCCTTTTTCAGAAATCGTTGTAGATTCTTCAGCATAGATATCTAGAGCTGCTGATATCTCCGGAGTAAACTCCATAGATTCATAATCATAGTAAGCTGCTAATCTTGTAGGTTCGTAATATACAGCTTGTGTATATAACTGAGACTCAACCTTTTTCCATTGGTTGTTCATGTACGCTGCCTGTTGTGAAGCTAACTTAGCGGTATCATAATCTTGTTTGTTAGTAGTTCTTAATAATTCTTGTGAATTAAAATTGTATGTAGGTGGTACACCTGTTGGTTCTTTAGGTCCTCCTCCGGTTCCGAATAAACCGCCTAATCTTTGATAAATTGTGTATTTTTCTGCCATGTCTTAAACTTAATTAATTTTTGTCTTTTTGTAAACTACTATTCAACATAATCGCACTCTACATATGCTCCCCCTACTGGGTCTATTATACATCCATTTATGTCTAGCACCTTTCCACCATAAACATAAGTCACACATGGGTCAATCGTTTCATCACAGACATGTAAACAGCATTCGTCAACTATTGGGT
>Ga0114997_10005002_pt1 | contig 10196 bp, 13 predicted proteins | sample ArcticOcean_MG_C_2_FD_87045 | JGI IMG/M metagenome (GOLD analysis project Ga0114997, IMG submission 87045) | Marine microbial communities from western Arctic Ocean - ArcticOcean_MG_CB4_136 | ecosystem: Environmental > Aquatic > Marine > Oceanic | place: Arctic Ocean: Canada Basin | collected... | reverse complement strand
CTTCTTTTAGATAATCTAAGGTTAATTGATTAGAATTTTCTTTCCAGCCAGATACAGACAAATATCCATCTTTTGCATCAAGACCTAAAGCAATTTTGTTAGGAAACTTTTCACATGCTTCTTTTAAAAAGTTTTTATCTTTTATTGCAGCGCTTCCTAAAATTACTTTTTCAACACCAACATCAGTATATTTTTTAATACTTTCAAAGTTTCTTACGCCTCCACCAATTTCAATTTTAAGATCAAATTTACTCACTATTTCTTGAATAATATCTAAATTAACTGTTTCACCAATTAAAGCTCCATCTAAATCAACAATGTGCAAATTTTTAAAGCCATGATCTTTATATTTTCCAGCTTGATCAACTGGTGACATTTCATATTCAGTTTTATTATTAAAGTCTCCTTTAACTAACCTCACACATTTTTGATCTTTAATATCAATTGCAGGAAATATTTTCATTTATAAGTTTATAAAATTCTCAATTATTTTAAGTCCTAATTTATCACTTTTTTCAGGATGAAATTGAGTTCCAAATATATTTTCTTTTTCAACAGAGCAAACAATATTTGATGAATAATCTGTTGTTGCAGTAATTACATTTTTATCTTCTGGAATTAATTCATAGCTATGAACAAAATACATATGGGACTTATTTTCTATATCTTTAAAAATTTTACTATCTTTAATGATATTTATTTGGTTCCAGCCAATATGAGGAAGTTTATATTTTTCATTTTGATTATCAATTTTTGATACTTTTCCAGATATCCATCCTAAGCCTTTTGTTTCCGTTTCTTCATAACCAATATCTGCAAACATCTGTAAACCAACACAAATTCCAAGAAGAGGTTTTTTGTTGTTGATTACAAATTCGTTTAGGGTGTCAACCAATCCATTTATTCCTTTCAAAGCATCAATGCACCGCTTGAACGATCCCTGCCCTGGTAATACCACCTTGTCGCTTGATTTGATTTTATTTAAATCTGAAGTTACTTCGATATTAACTTTGTTTTTAGAAGCTTCCTTAAAAGAATTTATTACAGAACTGATGTTTCCTGATTTATAGTCAACAATCGTGACATTCATCAAATTTATAAAGAGCCTTTAGTTGATGGAATACTCTTCTTGTTTCTAGGGTCTATCTCTAAAGCTGTTCTTAATGATCTTGCTAGAGCTTTAAAGCAAGACTCGATTATATGATGACTATTGTCTCCATAAATATTTTCCATATGCAATGTTATTCCTGCTGATTGAGAAAATGCTTGAAACCATTCCTTAAAAAGTTCTGTGTCCATTTCTCCAAGTCTTTCTACTTTCAGCTTAACTTTCCATATTAAGTATGGTCTATTTGAAACATCGATTGCAACTCTTGTTAAAGTTTCGTCCATCGGAATCATTGCATGTGCATATCTTCTAATTCCTTGATAATTTTTTAGCGCTTTTTTTAAAGCCTCACCAACAGCTATACCTGTGTCTTCTGTTGTATGGTGAAGATCTATATGAGTATCTCCCTTTGCTTTTAAATTTATATCTATCAGTGAATGTTTTGATAGTTGCTCAAGCATGTGATCTAAAAAACCAATTCCTGTATCAATTTTATATTTACCCTTGCCATCAATATTAACTTCAACACTAATGCTGGTTTCTTTAGTTTTTCTTGATACTTTTCCTTTTCTAGCCATAATATTTAGTAGGTATATAGAGATTAGCGAACTATATCAATATTAGTAATCTGCTACTTGAAGTATAAAAATTAATATCCATCTATAATCCATGACTACAATAGTGCTTATCAGAAAAAATAATGAAGTAGTAGTAGCTGGAGATGGCCAAGTTAGTATGGGTAATACAGTTATAAAAAGTACTGCTGCTAAAGTTAGAAAAATTGAAAAAAGAAATGTGGTAGCAGGTTTTGCTGGATCAACTGCTGATGCCTTAACCTTATTTGAAAGACTAGAAGCAAAACTTGAAAAACATGCTGGCAATCTTCCAAGAGCTGCGGTTGAATTAGCTAAAGACTGGAGAACAGATAAATATTTAAGAAGATTAGAAGCTTTAATGGCTATCGGTGATAAAGAAAATAGTTACATTATTTCTGGTACAGGAGATGTTTTAGAACCAGAAGGAAATGCGATTGGTATTGGCTCAGGTGGAAATTATGCATTAGCTGCTGCTAAAGTATTGTTGGATACAGATTTAAGTGCGGAAGATGTTGCGAGGAAAGCAATTAAAATTGCTTCTGAAATTTGTGTTTTCACAAACAATAATATTAAAATTGAAAAAATTTAATGGAAAAATCAAACGTTACACCTCTAGTACCTAAGGAAAAAAATAATAAATCAAACAGTTCATTGGTTAGTTCTTTGTCCCCTAGAGAAATTGTTTCAGAACTAGATCGATATGTTGTTGGACAAAATAAAGCTAAAAAAGCAGTTGCTATAGCTTTAAGAAATAGATGGAGAAGACAAGCTTTAAAAGGTGAAATGAAAAATGAAATTTTACCTAAAAATATTTTAATGATTGGACCAACTGGTGTTGGTAAAACAGAAATTTCAAGAAGATTATCTAAGTTAGCAGAGGCGCCCTTTGTAAAAGTTGAAGCAACAAGATTTACAGAAGTTGGTTATGTTGGAAGAGACGTTGAGCAGATTGTAAGAGACTTACTTGAAATTGCTATTGCAATGGAAAAAGTAAAAAAAAGAAAAGAAGTTTATGGAAAAGCACAAAAGCTTGCCGAGGAAAAGGTTTTAGATGCTTTAGTTGGAAATAAAGCAAGTCTTGCTACTAAAGAAAGTTTTAGAAAAAGATTAAGAGATGGTGACTTGGATAATAATGAAATTGAAATTGCTGTAAATGATAGTGGTTCACCAGCTTCATTTGAAATTCCTGGTATGCCTGGTGCAAATATTGGTATGATCAATATTGGAGAAATGATTGGTAAATCTATTGGAAATAAGTCAAAAAAGAAAAAAATGACTGTCAAAGAATCTCATGAAATTTTAATTAATGATGAATCTGATAAATTAATTGAAGAAGATAAAATCATAAAGTCTGCAAAAAATTCCACCGAGAATAATGGCATTGTTTTTTTGGACGAAATAGACAAAATTTCAGGTAGAACTGATAGGGTTGGAGGCGATGTTTCTAGGGAAGGAGTCCAGAGAGATTTACTTCCTTTAATTGAGGGAACAACTGTAAGCACAAAATATGGTACTATTAAAACAGACCATATCTTGTTTATTGCTTCAGGCGCATTCCAGCTTGCAAAACCATCAGACTTATTACCAGAACTTCAGGGAAGACTTCCTATAAGAGTTGAGCTTGAAGCTTTAACAAGTGAAGATTTTAAAAAAATTCTAAAAGAACCTGACTATAGTTTAATTAAACAGTATGTTGCTCTTTTAAAAACTGAAAATGTAGATTTACAATTTTCTGAAGATGGAATAGATGCTATTGCAAATATGGCGTCAGAAGTTAATGCTACTGTAGAGAATATTGGTGCAAGAAGATTGCATACCATAATTGAAAGAATTTTAGATGATATTAGTTTTACAGCAACTGACAGAGCCGGTGAAAAAATTATAATTAATTCAGAGTATGTAAAACAAAATCTAGATGAGCTTGTTAAGGATACAGATTTATCAAAATTTATTCTTTAAAATTATTTTAGTTTAAATTTATTTTTAAGATAAATATAAAAAGCACCACTTCCTCCATCTTCAATCTTAGCATCTGTAATTTCTATTATCATTTTCATCAAGTTTTTATTAGAATCAATAAATTCAGGAACTGAATATTTCAAAATACTTAAATCTTTTGATAGATAAGGATTAGCAACATTTTTAGACCTTAAACCCTTGCCTGTAATTACAATAATTTGGGTAACACTTTCATCAAAACATTTGTGAATGAACTGTCTTACAGATTTGTTTGCCTCTTCAAGAGTATAACCATGAAGATCAATTTTTTTAATTTTTTCCTGTCTTATATTTTTTTTACTACAAAAATCTTTATTAGGAATTTTCTCTTTGTTGGATATGAAGTTTTCCCAATCAATTTTATCTTTATCTGAAATTTTTTTAATCAATTATGTGATGGTATTAATTAATAGCCAATTAAGATTTGATGATTTTAAATCTTTTGAAAAAACCCAAGTATCATAAACTGTTTTAATTTTTTCATCATCCCCAACAACTATTTTTTTATCTTTGTCTTTTATGCAGGTTATAATCTCACTAACAAAATCTACTGTGACCTCCAAACTATTTTCTACTTTTTTATGTGTTTTAATTATTGCAGATTTAATTCCAATAAAGGTTATCTCAGCAAAATGTCCCTTTGATTCCCTATCCAAAAGAGATTCTTTAAATTGATCATGAATTTTTTTACTTAATAAAGGCTTGCTGGCTATCAATTTATTATCACTATCACTAAAATCTGTAATAATTGTTTCATAGGCAATTTCTGCACCTATTAAAAAATCTTTTTGTGCTTGCTCATCAAAATTTTTATTTTCTGGTTTTTGCTTTATGTTAAATTTTTGAAACTCTTTTTCTAATTGTGTTGGTATTTTTCCTTCAAAGCCAGTTTTTTTTCCAAGTATTCCTCTTAAACGAAGGAAAATAAACCCGGCAATCATTGCCAAAAGTATAATATCTATGTATTCAAAACTATAATTCATATGCTATTAATATTTAGTATGTTGATTAATTACAACTGGCAATTTAGACTAAAGACAAATGAACACATTATTATTACTAATAATAGGTATACCAATAATTGAGATTTACTTATTCATTAAAATTGGATCTCAAATAGGAGCCTTTAACACCATATCTCTAATTTTTATCACTGCATTTTTGGGCATAGTTTACGCAAGATATGAAGGTTTTAATACTTTGAGAGCTGGCATGTCTCAAATTGTAAAAAATGAGTTACCCGTTTATGAAATTATTTCTGGTGCCGCTTTAGCTTTTGCTGCCTTGCTGTTAATTTTACCTGGGTTTGCAACCGATTTATTGGGTTTATTAATTATTTTTCCACCTACAAGAAAATTAGTTTTGAAGAAAGTATCAACTAAACAAAAACCAAATAAAACAAACCAAGATTTTATTAATGGTGAATATGAAGATATAGATGATGAAAATGACAAAAAATTTTAAAATATTAGCAGAATTTGTTAAAGACATGTCTAGTGAAACACCCAACATCCAAAGCTATATGTTTGTGAAAGAAAATATTTCAAAATACCAATTGAACATTGATATTAATTCAAAAGCATTAAAGGATAAACTTATTGAGGTTAATACAACCCTAAAGTTTGAGGACAAAGAACCAAATGAAAAAAAATCTAATTTTGAGATAACTTATGCATCAATTGTTAAAGTAAACGAAGAAGTAAAAGATAAAAAAGAACTAGAAAAAATTATATTATGTGATGTACAGAATAAAATTTATCCGAATTTAGAAAAGATATTTATAAATTTGTTAAATGATTCTGGTTTTCCTGGAATAAAACTAGAAAAAAAAATTGATTTTCACAAGCTATACGAAGAAAAATTTAATTAAAAAAATTCTTTTTTAAACTTTTTTTTAAGTATTCTTTATGAAGTTTGGCCTCGTCGTCATTTGGTTTAATAACTTTTTTATAATATAAATTACTTTCATTTAGATTGTTTGTTAACTTTTCATTATCTTGACTTTGAAAGTTCAATGTTGGTTCTTTTTGATCTAAAAGATTAATATAAACTTTTGATAATAAATCACAATCAATTAGAGCCGTATGCTGGGTTCTCTTAGAATTATCTATTCTATATCTTCTACATAATGCATCCAAGCTTGTCGGAGAACCAGGAAATTTATCTCGAGCCAGTGCAAGAGTGTCAACAACATTTTCACTATTAATTTTTTTCTTACCCAATAATGCTAATTCGTTATTAAGGTGGGATAAATCAAACTCTGCATTGTGAATTACTAACGTCTTATTTTCTATAAAACTTAGAAAATCATTCACAACATCAGAAAATTTTTTTTGAGTAGATAAAAATTCATCAGTGTATCCATGAACTTCTAGTGCTCTCTCAGATACTTTTCTCTCTGGGTTTAAATAACAATGAAATTGATTTTTAGTTGGCACAAGATTCTCAAGTTCAACACAACCAATTTCAACAATTCTATGACCCTCCCTAACTGATAAACCAGTTGTTTCCGTATCTAATACAACTTCTTTCATTTACAAATTTCTTTTAAAATTCTTTTTACATCTTTCTTAACAGCTTTATTAGTAAAATTATTCTTAATAATAAATTGAGATTTTTTCTTTTTATAGTCAAGAGGTAATTGAATTTTTTTAAACTTGTTAAATAAAATTAAATTAAAATTATTTCTTTTTTTAAGTCTTTTTAAAATTTCTGATTTTTTTGATTGAATAAAAATTAGAATATCTCCTTTTATATTTATCTTATTTTCCAATAAAAGAGGAATATCCAAAATTACTACTCTTTTTCTTTTATTAACTTTTAAAAAAATATTCATTTTTTTTTTTATTTCTGGATGGATGATATTTGTAATTTTTTTAAGATTTGATTGATTGGCCATTATTGTTTGAATAATTTCATCTTTCTTTGCTGGAAAGGAAGAAAAATATTTAGGTAATTTTTTTTTTATTTTTTTAAAACATGCTTTGTTTGTTTTGTAAATTTTTCCAACTTCTAGATCTGCATTAAAAACTGGGTGTCCAAAAAGTTGGGCTACGTAACTTTTCCCAGAACCCATATCTCCAATAACAGCTATTCTAATCATTGATTAAGCAATTTAATTGTCTCATCATCAATTTCTGGTAAAATTTTATGCCAAATAAAAAAGGCTTTCTGAGCCTGATAAATGAACATCATTTTACCATTTTCAACTTGGGCACCAAATTCTTTTCCTTTTTTTAAGAAATTTGTTTCACTAGGATTATAAATTACATCGTAAAAAAATTTGTTTTTACTAATTTTTTCATAGTCTAAATTAATTACTTCTTTTTCTTTTAACCCAAGGCTTGTAGCATTAATTATTATATCAAATTCAGTGATCTTTCCCCACTCTATAATTTCTATTTCTGGAAATACCTTTTTTAATTCTATAGCTTTTAACTTAGTGCGATTACTTAAAAAAATTTTTGATATTCCCATTTTTTTTAAGGCAATAATAATTGAAGAAACAACCCCGCCAGCCCCAAGAATAAAAATTTTTTTATTCTCTATAGTGCTTTTAAATTTCATTAGACCACTTTCAAATCCAGCAATATCAGTGTTGTCACCAATAATCTTATCTCCACTTTTGTAAATTGTGTTTACGGAATTAGATACTTTTGCTTCATCACTCAAATCATCTAAAAATGATATAATAGTTTTTTTAAAAGGAACTGTTACATTTATTCCATGAATTTTTTCTTCCCAAAGATCCAAAATTAATTTTTTTATTTCTTCCTCTTTTAAAAGTCTTTTGTCATAATTTGCATTTAAGTTGTTTTTTTTTATCCAATAATTATGTAATTTTGGGGATAAGGAATGTTCAATTGGGTTTCCTATAACTAAAAAGCTTTTTTTCATTCTAATATATTTAAATATTGTTTTATTTGTTTAACTGGAAGTCCCATAATTGTGTCTTTATCTCCTTCTATTTTAGAAAATAAATTTTTCCCCTCTCCTTCTATTTGATAAACATTATAAGCATAAAGAGCCTTATCCGAAATTTTATTTAAGTATGTTTTAAGTTCCTCAGGACTCATCTTTTTCATTGTTAAAGAGGCTTTATCAGTATGATTCCATATCATAGACCCTCTGCTTGATATACAAACAGAACTAACTAACTGATGAGTTTTTCCATTAAGTTTTTTTAGTATTTTAAGGGCTTCAGCTCTGTTGGTAGGTTTTGATATAATTTCACCCTTTAAATCTATCACGCTGTCCGCTCCTAAAACTATATCATCAATAAATTTTTGACTAACTTTGTTTGCTTTAAGTTCTGCTAATTTTTTTGAAATTGTTGTTGGAGTAGCTTTTTCTTTTAATAAGCTTTCTTTAATACTATCCTCATCAACATTGGATGGCTCAACTATACAATTAATTTTATTTTGTTCTAAAATTTTTTTTCTGACCCTACTTTGTGAGGCAAGTATTATTTTATTAACCATTATTTTTATGTATTTCAAATATTTTGATTATTGAAGCGGCAGTTTCTTCAACAGATTTTCGGGTAACATCAATTGTTGGCCATTTGTATTTTGCAAAAGTTTTTTTTGCATCTTCAACTTCTTCTTTAATTTTTTGAATATCTGTGTAGCTAGTGTTTTCTCTTTCTTTAAGGGTTATCATTCTATTTTTTCTTATATCTACCAATCTTTCCGCTTCAGTTGTTAGCCCGATGACACATGCCATTTTAGGATTTTTTTTTAAACTTTCGGGTATTGAATTTTCATTAACAAGTGGAATGTTTGATGTTTTAAAGCCTTTGTTCGCAAGATAAATTGAAGTTGGTGTTTTGCTTGTTCTACTAACCCCCAATAAAATCAAATCAGATTTATCTAATTCCTCAACTAGATTTCCATCGTCGTGATTCATCGTAAATTGAATGGCTTCAATTCTTTCATAATATTCTTCGTTTAAAGCATGTTGTCCGCTCGGAACATGGGAGGCTTGTTGGCTTAATAGTTTTGAAAAGCTAAGTATTAAATTTCCCAATACACCAAAACAAGGAATTTTTTCCTCATCACTCTTGTTGACTAAAATTTTTGCAAGGCCATTATCAACAATTGTATATAAAATTATCGAATTTTTATTTTTTTTTGCTTCTTCAATAATTTTAACAACTTGGTTTTCGGTTCGGGTAAAAAAATATGACTTAACATCATATTCAATATTTTTAAATTGTGCTTTGATAGCTAAAAAAACCCTATCTAAAGTCTCTCCAGTGGAGTCTGATATTAGATATATTTGATATGTATTACTCATGAATAAAATGTTGATAATTAAGTATTATTCTTACCATTTTTTATAATTATGGTGGGTCCTATTTTTCCTTGTAAAAGTACGTTTTTATAAACATTAATAAACATGTTGATTATTAATATACACTTTATCTAATAATATTAAATAGAGCTTCAATTTAAACAATATACTTTAATTCTATAAAATATTAATTGTTGATAAATAATGTATAAACTGTGAAAAACAATTAATTACCGTTATTCACATACTATATAACTAATACTATAATTAAATATTTACTTATTATTATGACACCTATTCAAGAAACCATAATAAATAAAAAAACAACAAATACTCCAATATGGTTAATGAGACAGGCGGGTAGGTATCTTCCTGAGTTTAGAGAAATTAGAAAATTAAACACAGACTTTATCAGCTTGTGTTTAAATGAAAGTTTATCATCAAAGATTACTTTACAACCTTTAAAAAGATTTGATTTAGATGCTGCTATAATTTTTTCAGATATTTTAATGTTGCCTTATGGGTTAAATCAAAAAGTAGAATTTAAAAAAGACTTTGGTCCACAACTTGGTCCATTAAATTTAAACGACATTTCTAAAATTGATGAAATTGATTTTATAGAAAAATTATACCCAGTTTATAAATCAATTAAGAAAGTAAGCGAAAATAATTTAATAAAAAATAAAAATGTAATAGGATTTGTTGGAGCACCATGGACTTTATTAGTTTATATGATTAACAAACATTCACCAAAAAAAGAATTAATAAAAGATTTTTTTAAAGATGGGTTTTTAATCAATAGGGTTTTAATAGTATTAGAAAAATTTTTAAAATTACATATCGATCAACAAATAAAAAGTGGCGCGACTGTAATTCAAATCTTTGATAGCTGGGCTGGATTATTAGAAGAAAAAGATTTACCAAACTATGTTTACATACCAACACTAAATTTGGTTGATTATGTAAAATCATTAAACATACCGGTGATCTGCTTTCCAAGAGGAGTAAAAAACTATAAAAATTATTGCGATATTGTTAAACCCAATGCTGTCAATATTGACTATGACGTAAATCCAACATCTATATGTAAAGAAATTGATATACCCATCCAAGGGGGACTTGACCCAAAGATATTATTAACTGATAAAGAAAATTTGAAAAAAGAAACAAGAAGATATCTAGATATATTCAAAGATCAT
>Ga0114997_10005001_pt1 | contig 10200 bp, 11 predicted proteins | sample ArcticOcean_MG_C_2_FD_87045 | JGI IMG/M metagenome (GOLD analysis project Ga0114997, IMG submission 87045) | Marine microbial communities from western Arctic Ocean - ArcticOcean_MG_CB4_136 | ecosystem: Environmental > Aquatic > Marine > Oceanic | place: Arctic Ocean: Canada Basin | collected... | reverse complement strand
TGCAATGAGCTTATTTTCTCAAAAGGATTTAATTGAAGCAATTGAAAAAGCAGAAAGAAGAATTAAAAGAGAGAAAAAAGAAAAAGACAAAGACAAACTAAAAATAAATAAAAAGATATGAACAAATTCAATAGACATAAAAATTTTAAAGTGCTATCTACTCACTTTTTTGGAGGTAGTTATTAAAATAGAAGTTAAAGATAATAATATTGAACAAGCTCTTAGAGTTCTTAAAAGGAAGCTACAGCGTGATGGTTTTTTTAAAATTATAAAATTAAAAAACACTTACGAAAAACCATCTGAAAAGAAAAAAAGAATTTTGCAAGAAAACATCAAGCGTGTAAAGAAGCTTAATAAGCTTAAAAATAGAATTTAATATACCGCGGGGTGGAGCAGCCTGGTAGCTCGCAAGGCTCATAACCTTGAGGTCGGCGGTTCAAATCCGTCCCCCGCAACCAATTAGACAAAACTCTTAGCGACCCTAAGTAAAATATAAAACACACTAAAAATATACAAACAAATTAAATTATTTTTTTTAATTAAAACTTCAGGATTGACTCTTTCCAATATTAAAAAAAATAGAATTAAAATAAGTGGTTCATAATATTTATGATAAATTGAATTTTGAATATTTGAAATTATTATCAACAAAATTAATATTAAATTACTAAAACTTAAGCTAGAATAATACAAAATTAATGAAACCGAAAAAAAACATACAATAAAAAAAAAGTAATTATTTTTAAAAAAAATATTCGAAAATTGAAAAAAAACACCTCCTCCTGTAAAATTTAAATCATAATTAAAAAAATAAGCTAACAAAACTAATAATAAAAAAACTACTAAAAAGTTTTTTTTTATAAATTTATAAAATTTATTAATAAAATTTTTATTTAAAAGTAGCGGAAATAAATGAAACAAAATAATTGAGCTAATAATAAGTATTTTATTAGATAGGTTAAAATCTATAGTTAGACCGTGGTTATCTGATAATAGTTTTGGTGTTCCTCCAGCTAATAAAAAATTAATTTTTAAAACAAAAAGATAATACAACATTGGCAAAGATGCCAAGAAATTAAAAACTAATAAAAAGATTAAATTTTTAAATTCAATTTTTTTTAAAAAAATAAAATAAAAAAATACCACAAAAACTGAAAAATTTGGGCTTAAATAAGATGAAATAATTAAAAAAATATTGTTATAAAAAGCATATTTAACTTTATTAAATTTATTAAATTTTAAAAAAAAATATACTGACAAGATAAAAAAAATAAATCCTGGCAGTCTACTATCTGGCCAAATTGACAAAGATCTAAAAGAAGGTGATAAAAATATTATAAATGATAATAGTATTAAATAATTTGAGTTAACTTTATCAAATTTTAATTTTAAACATAAATAAAATATAATTATTATTGATAAACACAAATGTAAGTGAACCAGTCTTATCAAGTCTAAATCTAAACCAATTTTATAAAAAAGACTTAAAAAAATAAAATATACTGGAGAATGCCTATGGCCATAACTGTCATAATTTAAAAAAGTATGTTTAAAATTAGTTGAAAAATCTATAATAGAAGCATTCACTGAAAGCCAATCAGGTTTGGTTCCTGCGTTTAAGTTTTCGCCAAAATAAAATCCAACAAGAATTGATAAATAAAAAAATGATAAAAGTAATAAAGAACTATTTTCAATTCTATATTTATTATCATGCATAAAAAAAATAAATCCTATAAATTTTTAGTTATATCTTCTGTCATTTTTTTAGCATCTGCAAATAGCATAAGAGTATTATCTCTATAAAACAAATCATTATCAATGCCAGCATATCCTGGGGACAAACTTCTTTTTACAAACAAAACAGATTTACATTTTTCTACATCTAAAACAGGCATTCCATATATTGGGCTTTGAGGATCAGTTTTTGCAGCTGGATTGGTTACATCGTTTGCTCCTATTACAAAAGCAACGTCTGCATTTGCAAAATCATTATTTATTTCCTCTAATTCAAAAACTTCATCGTAAGGAACGTTTGCTTCTGCAAGTAATACATTCATATGTCCTGGCATTCTTCCTGCAACAGGATGAATTGCGTAAGTGACTTTAATATCATTTTTTTTTAGTGTATCTACCATCTCACGTAATGCATGCTGTGCTTGAGCAACAGCCATTCCATAGCCTGGCACAATAATAATTGATGAAGCATTCTTCATTAAAAATGCTGCGTCTTCTGCATTTCCATTTTTGACAGGTTTTTGTTCTTTGTTTTGAGGTGATGAAGATTGTTCTGTGGCTCCAAAACCTCCCAATATGACACTAAAGAATGATCTATTCATGCCTTTGCACATAATATAAGATAATATTGCGCCTGATGAACCAACTAATGCTCCAGTAATTATTAAAGCTGTATTTTCTAAAGTAAAACCAATTCCTGCTGCTGCCCAACCCGAGTAAGAATTTAGCATTGATATAACAACTGGCATATCTGCACCCCCAATTGGTATAATTAATAAAAGTCCTAATAGAAAAGATATTCCAATTATTCTCCAAAATAGACTATCTGATTGTGTTTTGCATAAATAAAAAATTAAAACTATAATTGATAAACCTAATAATAAGTTAATAAGATGTTGTCCTTTAAATGTTATGGGTGAACCTGACATTATTCCTTGAAGTTTTAAAAAAGCAATTATTGAACCAGAAAAAGTTATTGCACCTACTGATGCTCCAATTGACATTTCAATTAAACTTCCAATTTTAATATTACCTGTAGATCCAAGATTAAAAGCTTCTGGATTTAAAAAAGCTGATATGGCAACAAATACTGCCGCAAGTCCTACAAGACTATGAAAGCCAGCAACAAGTTCCGGCATAGCTGTCATTGGTATTTTATATGCTATGAAAGTGCCAATTAAACCTCCTATTATTAGAAAAATAAGCACATAAACAAAACCATTAGAAAAATTACCTATAGATAAAAAGGTAACTGTAATTGCAATTATCATTCCTAAAATTCCAAAAAAATTACCTTGTCTAGATGTTTCTGGTGATGAAAGACCTCTTAATGCCAAAATAAATAGTACACCTGAAATTAAATAAAAAATTGCTGATAAGTTTGCTGACATCATTATTTATCTTTCTTCTTTTTTTTATACATTTGAAGCATTCTTTGAGTAACTAAAAATCCTCCAAAAATATTTATTGCAGCCAAAGATATAGCTAAAAAACCAAAGATGCTTGAAGTGTTAAAAATACCTTCTGAATTTTCAGCTAGACCTGCAATTATTGCACCTACAATAATTACTGATGAAATTGCATTGGTCACTGACATTAATGGAGTATGAAGGGAGGGTGTTACACTCCATACAACATAATATCCAATAAAGATTGAAAGAATAAAAATACTTAGTCTGAATATAAAAGGATCTATTTCCATAATTCTATTTAATTAATGTTTTTTCAATTATTTCGTCTTTTAAATTGATATTAATTTTCTTACTTTCTTTATCATATAGATTGGAAACAAAATTAAATACGTTTTTTGCATATAAACAAGATGCAGAGATTGGCAGTTTATTTAGAATATTTGTTTCACCCATAATTCTTACACCGTCTTTATCAATTATTTTATCTACTTCAGTAAAAGCAGTATTTCCACCTTGAACAGCTGCTAAATCATAAATTACTGAACCAGATTGCATATCATTTATCATGTTTTCTTTAATTATTAATGGTGCCTTTTTTCCAGGAATTAAAGCTGTACAGATTACAATATCAATTTTTTTTAGTGTCTCACTTAATAGTTCTTCTTGTTTTTTTTTAAAGTCTTCAGAAACTTCTTTTGCATATCCACTTTCTGTTTCAAGATTTTCTGCACCCTCAACAGTTAAAAACTTACCACCTAAACTTTCAACATGTTCTTTAGACGCCATTCTTACATCTGTAGCAAAAACAATTGCTCCCATTCTTTTTGCGGTAGCGATCGCTTGTAATCCAGCAACACCAGCTCCTACAACTAAAACTTTTGCTGCTGGTACTGTTCCTGCGGCTGTCATCATCATTGGAATAGCCTTTTCAAAATTAGCAAAAGACTCTATTACAGCTTTATAGCCAGCAAGATTTGCTTGCGAAGAAAGTATATCCATTGATTGAGCTCTAGTTATTCGTGGAAGCATATCCAAAGAAAAAATATTTATTTTTTTTTTTAATAATTTTTCAATTTTATCTCTATTACCGTATGAATTTAATATTCCAATTAATATTTGATTTTCTTTAACTAATGATATTTTTTCGTCTGGCAATAAACCCAACTGAACAATTATATCTGCGCTATTTATTATTTCTTTTTCATCCTTAACAATCTTTACACCTACTTCTTTATATTGATTATTATAAAAACCTAAATGTAGACCATAATTCTCTATTACTGAAACTTCTAAGCCTAAACTGATATATTTTTTTGCTATCTCAGGAGTTATTGCAATTCTTTTTTCAACTGCTTTATTTTCGCTAATTGAAACAATTTTCATCAAAAAAACTTAAAATAATAAAAAAAATTTCATTAGTATTAAAATTATTTTTGTCTTGCTTTGAATTTCGGATTTGTTTTATTTATTATATAAACTCTACCTCTTCTTCTAACTAATTTAGAATTAAGGTCTCTTTTCTTTAAAGATTTTAATGAGCTTTTAATTTTCATAATTTCTAATAGCCTGGCAATGACCTACTCTTCCGTGTCTTAAGACAAAGTACCATCGGCGCTGAAGGGCTTGACTTCCGAGTTCGGAATGGGATCGGGTATTACCCCTTCGCAATAATCACCAGGCAATAGGTTTATACCTATTATAAACCAATTGTAAACAGTGATTTAATAAAATTTTACCTTATTTTTAACTATATTTTTTATGTAGTCCTTTAAGTTAATTTTACCAAATTTTTTATAAACTTTATTCGATAAATTCATACTTGTTAATGCTGATGCATACCTTTCTCCTCTACGCTGAGGGAGTAGTTTTATTTTAGTATTAAACATTTTGGCTACTTGAATAATATTATAACTTTTTTTATTTGATATACTGTAGTGTCTGCACTTGTTTTTTTTCCAAGCATAAAAACAGATATCAATAGTATCTGTAATATGAGTAAACCTTCTTGATTGTGTGCCAGGCTTAACAACTGGCAATGGTAATTTTTTTTTATATTGGTTTTCAAATATTCCAATTACTGTTGCCATGCTTCCTGTGCTTATTTGCTTAGGTCCATATACATTATAAAAATAAATTATTTCAAATTTAAATTTATACCAGCGTTTTAAGTTTTCTAATAATTCTAAATTTTTTGCTTTAGTAAATGCGTATGGTGATAAATTTTTATCATTACCTTTATTTCCAATACTGGCTGATGTTGCTGAATATATAAGTTTAATTTTATTTAAAAGACAAAAATTAAATACTTCATGTGACCCTATTGTGTTAGAATTTATACATTCATTCATTTTAAAAAAGCTTTGGTATATTCTTGCAAATTCACCAAAATGAAAAAGTGAATTAATATTTCTTTTATGAAAATTTAAAACTTTTGAAATATTTTTTGTATGTGACTTTATATATTTTATTCTTTTATTTTTTATATGATTTTTTTTATTTCCTGAAGAATAATTATCAATACTTATTATATTAAATTTTGTCTTTTTGACTAAATGATCAATTAGATTGGCACCAGCAAAACCAGCTCCACCGGTAACAACTATTATTTTTTTCATTTTAATTATATTCTATTTTTACCATTTAAAAAACTTTGATACGTTTCAAGTATTGATTTTTTTAAATTAATTTTAGGCTTCCAGCCATATTTTTTTGCTAATTTAATATCTAATACTTTTCGTGGTGTACCATTTGGTTTTGATAAATCATATTTTATTTTAATTTTTCGTTTTGGAATAATTAATTTTAATATTAATTTTGCATATTGTTTAATTGAATAGTCTTTTCCAGTTCCAATATTAATTGTAGTTTCTTTAAAATTTTTATTCATAAAATATATGCATGCGTCTGCAATTTCATCAACATAAACTACTTCTCTTTTTGCCAAACCGTTTCCCCATAACGTAAGTTCTTTTTTATTTTTTATTTTTACTTCATGTACTTTTTTAATTAAGGCTGGAAAAAAATGTGAATTTAATTCATTGTAATTATCATTTGGTCCAAATGTATTTGTTGGCATTAAACATTTATAATTTGTATTATATTGATAATTATAACTTTCACACATTTTAATTCCTGTTATTTTTGCAATTGAGTATGCATCATTAGTTTTTTCAAGTTCGCCAGTTAATAAGTAGCTTTCTTTTATTGGCTGTTTACACATTCTTGGATAAACGCAACTAGAACCCAAAAATATTAGCTTTTTTATTCCACATAGATAAGCAGAATGAATTAAATTAGATTGAATTGATAAATTGTCAAAAATATATTCTGCTTTATATTTGTTGTTTGAATAAATTCCCCCAACCTTTGCTGCTGCTATAAAAATAAAATCTGGTTTATTTTTTTTTAGAAATCTAAAGACTTTGTTTTGGTTTTTTAAGTCTAATTGTTTTCTGCTTTTAAAAATAATATTTTTATAACCTTTTAGCCTTAATTTTCTTAAAATAGCACTGCCAACTAACCCATTGTGGCCCGCAATATATATTTTAGAATTAAACTTAATCATGTGTTAGTTTCATAACTTCCGAACTAACCATTTCTTTTACTAACATTTTGATATTTGTTTTTGCTTTCCAATTTAGTTCTTTTTTTGCTTTTTTTGGGTCTCCTAATAGTGTGTCAACTTCTAGAGGTCTGTAATATTCTTTATCACACTCTATAATGCAGTTACCCTTTGAGTCGTAACATTTTGACTTTATTCCATTTCCTTTCCATGAATAATTGATTTTTAATTCATTAAGAGTAAAATTTATAAATTGTTTAACAGTATATTGTTTTCCTGTTGCAATTACGTAATCAGAAGGATTTTTTTTTTGCATCATCTTCCACATTGCCTCAACATAGTCTTTTGCGTGCCCCCAATCACGTTTTGCGTCTAAGTTTCCAAGAAATAATTTTTTCTGCATTCCTAATTTAATTTTACAAAGAGCTACAATTATTTTTCTTGTTACAAATGTTTCACCTCTTACTGGACTTTCGTGATTAAACAATATTCCATTACATGCAAATATTTTATATGCTTCTCTATAATTCACGGTAATCCAGTGTGCATAAACTTTAGCTACTCCGTATGGGCTTCTTGGGTAAAATGGAGTATTTTCATTTTGAGGAATTTCTTGAACTTTACCAAACATTTCAGAAGTTCCCGCTTGATAAAACTTCGTAATTTTCTCGAAACCATGGAATTTAATGGCTTCTAAAATTCTTAATGCACCAACCGCGTCAGCATTTGCTGTATATTCAGGTACCTCAAATGAAACAGAAACATGAGATTGAGCTGCAAGATTATATATTTCATTAGGTTTAATTTTTTTAATTAATGAAGATACTGAAATTGCATCTGTTACATCTCCATAATGTAAAATTAATTTTCTACTTTTTTCATGAGGGTCTTGATAAAGGTGGTCAATTCTTGCAGTGTTAAATGAAGAAGATCGTCTTTTAACTCCATGAACAGTATATCTTTTTTTTAATAAAAATTCTGCAAGATAAGACCCATCTTGCCCTGTAACACCAAATATTAATGCAATTTTTTTCATAAATTTTTAAAAGTATCTTTTAAAAAATAATCTTATCATTTCAAATAAAATTAATAAACCATCTTTTGCTGGGTTAACCTTTTTTTTTCCTCCAATTCTTACTCTTTCGAAGCTGGAGGTGCATTCATAATCTAGATTTAATTTTTTAGCTTTAATGGGTATTTCCACGCATATTCTAAAGTCAAAATTTTTTAGTTGTAATTTTTTAAAAGAATCAGTTTTACCCAAAATATAAGTAAATAAAATATCTGAAACCCTAAGATTAAAAAAAATGTTACCCAACGCCGTAAAAAATTTATTACCAACAAAAGTAATTATATCATCATCGTTACTACCACTTCCTAGCTTTTGATATCTAGTTGCAAAAATTAAATCTTTATTTTGACAATTTTTGTACATTTCTGAAAGATATTTCGAGTTCATTGACCCATCTGCATTAATGATGCAACAGTATTTTGTTTTTGTTGAATTAATTCCTTCAATTAGTGCATTGCCATACCCTTTATTAGTTTGTTCAAGAATTTCAATATCTGGTATTTTATTAACAACATTGATTGTTTCCAAATCTTCTTTTTGTAAAACAATTAATTTTTTACAATCAATTTGTTTTAACTCATTTAAGAATATTGGCAAAGACTCTGCTTCCTGTTTTGCTGGAATAATTAAAGTTAAATCTTTCATAGTCCTTTAATATCTTTCATTATAATATATGTATTCAAATGTTTTTCTAAAAAACATTTTGATTTTAAAAACTTTCTTAAAATGATTATTTTCTAAATAATTATGAACATCGCTTAAATGATAACCTTTTTTCAACATATCATGAAAATGATGTTCAAAATAAATATATTGAACATTTTTAATTTTTTGCTCTAAACCTTTAATCACATTAAAGTCATAACCTTCGGTATCAATTTTTAAAATTTCAATTTTATTTATAGATTTTTCTTCAGTAAATTCTTTTAAAGTTTTAACCTTCACTTGTATTTTACTAAATATATTATCTTTAGATTTAAAAAAGTTTAGAATATTATTTTTTCTAATCAAATATTTAGATTGATCGTTAATGTCTACCAAAGTTGAAGAGTTGGATTCGATAGATTTATTAAAGTTTAAATATCCATTTATGTCTCCTAGTGCAAAATTATAGATATTTATAGAATTATTTTTTATTCGTTTTATTTTTTTTTTTAATACTTCAAAAGTAGAAGGGTTGGGTTCAAAACAAAAAAAATTTTTAATTAAAAAATTTTTATTAAATAGTTTAACCGTTTCAGCATGGTGCGCTCCAACATCAATAAAATTTTCAATTTTATTATTTAAGTTCTTTTTAAAAAAATTTATTACCTTTTGTTTGTTAATATAGTCAAAAAGAGATAAAAAAAAGGTGACTATTTTAATATTCATAAATATTAATTTTTTTAAAATTATTTTAATGATTAAAACTGTAGATATTTAACATTATTTTATAACATAAACTAAAAAAAATTTTGATATATAATAATTCTAAAACAATAAAGAAAAAAAGATATCAATATAAATTATGCAATTAGTATCCATCATAATGCCATACTATCAAAAAATTAATTACGTTTTTAATGCAATCAATTCTGTTTCTAGTCAAACTTATCAAAATTATGAATTGCTAATTATATATGATGATTCAAATGAAAGGGACCTTGCGATACTTAAAAAAGTTACTTTAAATAATATAAAAATAAAAATAATACAAAATTCAAAAAATTTAGGTGCTGGTTTATCAAGGAACATTGGAATAAAAAATTCAAAAGGAGAAATTTTATCATTTATTGACGCTGATGACGAATGGATGCCAAATAAATTAGAACTACAGTTAAATTTTTTAAATATTTATAATTATGATTTTGTTTTTTCTGGGTATGAAAAAATACTTAAAAATAAAAACATAAATGTAATTAGTAAATACAAATTTTTAGACTATCAAAAATTACTCTTATCTTGTGACATAGGATTATCAACCGTAATGTTAAAAAAAAAAATAATTAATGATAATTTATTTTCAAATTTAAAAACACAGGAAGATTTTGCAGCTTGGCTAAGTATAACAAAAAAAGATTATAAGGCCTATAACCTCAAAAAAGTTTTGGTAAAATGGAATTACACGAAAAATTCCTTATCATCAAATTTTTTTCAAAAGTTGATTGATGCTTTTAAAATCTACAATGTTTATCAAAATTTTTCTTTAATCAAATCACTTTATCATTTACTAATTTTATCAATTAACTCATTAAAAAGAAAAATATAACTTATTAAAAAATTTTATTATAACTTATATAAAATTTATGTTTAAACAAATACTTGATTTACGGATAGAAAACTCAAACTCCTTCTATGCAATTGTTTTGATTTCTCTTCTACCAGTATCAATACTTTCTTCTCAAATTTTAATTAATTTTTCTGTAATTGTTATCGATTTA
>Ga0114997_10004999_pt1 | contig 10201 bp, 10 predicted proteins | sample ArcticOcean_MG_C_2_FD_87045 | JGI IMG/M metagenome (GOLD analysis project Ga0114997, IMG submission 87045) | Marine microbial communities from western Arctic Ocean - ArcticOcean_MG_CB4_136 | ecosystem: Environmental > Aquatic > Marine > Oceanic | place: Arctic Ocean: Canada Basin | collected... | reverse complement strand
TTCATATGACCTGGCATTCTCCCTGCAACTGGATGAATAGCATAAGAAACTTTAATATCATTTTTTTTAAGTGTATCTACCATTTCTCTTAATGCATGCTGTGCTTGCGCTACTGCCATACCATATCCTGGAACAATTATAACTGATGATGCATTCTTCATCAAAAATGCTGCGTCCTCAGCATTGCCACTTTTTACTGGTTTTTGTTCTTTACTTCCAGCAGATGAAGTTTGATCTGTTGCCCCAAATCCTCCTAAAATTACATTGAAGAAAGAACGGTTCATACCTTTGCACATTATGTATGATAAAATTGCACCTGATGAGCCAACTAAAGCTCCTGTAATGATTAAAGCAGTATTTTCTAAGGTAAAACCAATTCCTGCAGCTGCCCAACCAGAATAAGAATTTAGCATTGATATTACTACTGGCATATCTGCACCTCCAATTGGAATTATCAATAAAAAACCAATTAAAAAAGATATAGCTAATAATATCCAAAAAAAGTTTGCAGATTGAGTTGAGCACAATAGATAAGTTACAACTACTATAGAAATTAAAATTAGAGCATTGAGTGGATGCTGTCCCTTAAATGTTATGGGTGAACCAGACATTATTCCTTGAAGTTTTAAAAAAGCAATTATTGAACCTGAAAATGTTATTGCACCAACTGCTGCACCAATTGACATTTCAATTAAGCTTCCAAGCTTAATATTTCCAGGAGATCCAAGATTAAAAGCTTCAGGATTTAAAAAAGCTGATATTGCAACAAATACCGCTGCAAGCCCTACAAGACTATGAAAACCAGCAACTAGCTCTGGCATAGCAGTCATGGGTATTTTATAAGCTATAAATGCACCAATTAGACCACCAATTAAAAGGAAAATTAAAACATAAATAAAACCACTCGAAAAATTTCCTATAGATAAAAATGTAACTGTTATTGCAATAACCATTCCCAAAATACCAAAGAAATTCCCTTGTCTAGATGTTTCTGGAGAGGATAATCCTCTTAATGCTAAAATAAACAATACACCTGAAATCAGATAAAAAATTGCTGATAAATTTGCTGAGATCATTATTTATCCTTCTTCTTTTTTTTATACATCGCAAGCATTCTTTGAGTCACTAGAAATCCTCCAAAAATATTTATTGCTGCTAGAGCTATGGCTAAAAACCCAAAGATACTCGAGGTGTTAAAAATATTATCTGAATTTCCTGCTAATCCAGCTATGATAGCTCCTACAATAATTACTGAAGAAATAGCATTAGTTACTGACATCAGAGGTGTATGCAAAGAGGGTGTAACACTCCATACAACATAATATCCAATAAATATCGAAAGAATAAAAATGCTTAGTCTAAATATAAAGGGATCTATTTCCATAATCTTACTTAATTAATGTTTTTTCAATTATTTCATCTTCAAGGTTGATATTAACTTTCTTATTCTCTTTATCATATAAGTTTGCAACAAAGTTAAAGACATTTTTTGCATACAAGCTTGATGCTGAAATTGGTAATTTGTTTAAAATATTTGTTTCACCCATAATTTTTACACCACTTTTATCAATTATTTTATCTACTTCAGTAAATGCAGTATTTCCTCCTTGTATAGCAGCCAAATCATAAATAATTGATCCTGATTGCATTCCATTTACCATGCTTTCTTTAATTATTAATGGAGCCTTTTTCCCTGGTATCAAAGCAGTACATATTACAATATCAATTTTTTTTAGAGTTTCAGCTAACAACTCTTCCTGCTTCTTTTTGAAATCATCAGAAGCTTCTTTGGCATAACCATCCTCTGTTTCAAGGTTTTCCGCACCTTCTACTGTTAAAAATTTACCTCCTAAGCTTTCAACTTGCTCCTTGGAAGCCATTCTAACATCTGTAGCAAAAACAATGGCACCCATTCTTTTTGCAGTTGCTATAGCTTGTAATCCTGCAACACCTGCACCAACAACTAAAACTTTTGCAGCAGGAACTGTTCCCGCTGCAGTCATCATCATTGGTATAGCTTTCTCAAAATTTGCAAATGACTCTATAACTGCTTTATATCCAGCAAGGTTAGCTTGTGAAGAAAGTATATCCATAGACTGTGCTCTTGTAATTCTTGGTAGTAACTCCAAAGAAAAACTATTAACATTGTCTTTGGCTAAATTATCCAATTTTTCTTTATTAGTATAGGGATCTAAAACCCCAACTAAAATTTGATTCTTTTTTATCAGGGAAATTTTATCATCTGAAGGCAGTCCCAACTGAACAATAATATCTGCACTATTTATAATTTCTTTTTCATCATTAGAAATTTTTACACCTAATTCCTTATATTCATTATCTTTAAAACTTAAATGTTCACCATAATTTTCAGATATAGATACTTCAAGGCCAAGAGATATGTATTTCTTTGCTATATCAGGTGTGATTGCAATTCTTTTTTCAATTTTGTGGTTTTCTAAAACAGAAACAATTCTCATTTTAAAACTTTACAACAAGAACAAAGACATTAGAACTAAAACTGCTATTACCGCGACAGTTCCCCACAATACAAATTTAGTGAAATTATTCCAGGTATCTTTATGGTTTTTATTATCCATAAAAACTATTTTTGTCTGGCTTTAAATTTTGGGTTTGTTTTATTAATTATATAAACTCTTCCTCTTCTTCTAACTAATTTAGAATTAAGATCTCTTTTTTTTAGGGATTTTAATGAGCTTTTAATTTTCATAATTTTTTTATTTTAGCCGGCAATGTCCTACTCTTCCGTGCCTTAAGACAAAGTACCATCGGCGCTGAAGGGCTTGACTTCCGAGTTCGGAATGGGATCGGGTATTACCCCTTCGCAATAATCACCGGCGGATGTTTTATACATTATTCAATCCTAATGTAAACAAACATTTAGTTTTATTTTAGATTGATATTTGAGCGTTTTTTTATTATTAGAGATATATAATCTCTCAATTCAACTTTTCCAAAATTTTTATACACTTTGTTATTCAAGCTCATTCCTGACAATGCAGAAGCGTATCTCTCACCTTTTCTTGAAGCCAAATATTTTATTTTAGAATTAAATAATTTTGCTACCTCTTCAATTGTATAGCTTTTCTTATTCGAGATACTATAATATTTACACTTGTCAATTTTCCAAGCCTTAAAGCAAATCTCAACTGTATCTTGAATATGTGTAAATCTTCTTGATTGTGTCCCAGGTTTTACAACTGGTAAAGGCAACCTCTTACTGTAATGATCTTCAAATATGCCAATTACAGTTGCCATTTTCCCTTTTGAAATTTGTTTTGGTCCATAAACATTATAAAAAAAAATTACCTCATATCTAAATTTAAACCATTTTTTTAAATTTTCTAAAAATTCAATATTTTTTGATTTTGTGAAAGCGTAGGGAGAAAGATTTTTATCCCTACCACCATTACCTAAAGACGCTGATGTTGCAGAATATATTAACTTGATGTTATTTTTCAAGCAGAAATTAAAAACAGCGACGGTACCAATTGTATTAGACTGAATACACTCATCCATATGTAAAAAGCTTTGATAGATTCTTGAAAATTCACCAAAGTGAAAAATTGTTTTTATATGATTTTTATAGTTATTTAAAACTATATGAATATCTTTTGTATGAGCTTTAATATATTTAACTTTTTTATTTAGTAAATGATTTTTTTTGTTACCAGAGGAATAATTGTCTATACTTAAGATTTTATATTTTGTGTGCTTAACAAAATATTCAATTAAATTTGAGCCAACAAAACCTGCTCCACCCGTAATTACAATTATATTTTTCATTAATTTTTAAAAAGTTTATCTAACATATTTTCAAATAAAAAAATTTATTATTTTTGTTATATAAAAATCAGGACTAACATAAAATTTAATATTAAGCTTTTTTGTTAAAAAAATCATATAATCAAAAGCTTCTTTTCTCTTTTTCCACCAATATATACTAAATTTTTTATATTTAGAGGAAATACCAAATTCGTCATAGTTATAAATTGTAAGACTTTTTTTTGTTGTAAAAAATTCATTTTTAAGAAATGAATAAATAGACAACCTTGCATCAATTTCAAGATTTGGAAATTTATTTTCATTTAAAAATTTTAAAAATTTTATAAAAAAAACTCTTTTAAATGCAATGCAGCTTGTAGGGTGGAAACTGGGCCAAATTGAAAAAAAATGCTTTTTCTTTTTTAAAATCATTTTTTTTTTATCAAAACTCAGAAATGGTGTATCTTGAATAAAGTTAATTTTATCATTTTTTTTAAAAATTTTATTTATTTCAAATAATTTTTTTTTTTTAAATAAATCATCACTATCTAATAAAAAAATAATATTACCCTTTGATATTTTAAAAAGTTCTTTAAGACCGTAAATTTGGTTTAAAGGACCGCTTTTAAATCTTTTTTTTTTATTTCTTATAATCTTAATTGTTTTAAATTTATTCAAAATCTTTAAAGAATTGTCTGTTGAACAATCATCGAAAACTAATATTTCTTTGTTGATAAAATTTTGTATTAAACACGAATTGATTGTTTTTTTTAAGTAATTACCTTTATTGTAGTTAGTAATTAATATTGAGATTAAATTTTTCTTCATTTGCTGATAAAACTCTTATTTACACATAAATATTCGAATAAACTTAGGCAAAATTTAATTAGTCTAATCATGGATAAATATTCTATTAATATTATTATTTTAATTTATAGCTTTCTAAAATGATACTTAAAAAAAAAATATTTATTTTTTTATTCTTGGCATACCTTTCTTTACTAATAGGTTTCTATTTAGGAGAAGATGCCATTGGTGGTGCTTTAAATGACTACAAAGGAAATGAGCAAATTGCAAAAAAATTTAAAGAGAATTTTTTATTTACGCTGCTTAACTATGATGATTTTGGTGCTAGACATTCGCCAATATTTTATATTGTCAAATCTATTGTATTAAATCTTGGTGAGACAGGTTTAAGATTTTTTTTTCTCAATATTTACATATTGATTCCATTTTTTTTTTATAAATGTCTTAAAATTAAATTTAAAAATACTTCAAAGAATTATCTCCGGCTAATTGCTTCTTTAGTAATACTATTTCCAACATATAGGGGATATTCAATTTGGCCTGATCCACATCTATTTGGGGTTCTATTTTTCATTATTTCAATATTTTACTACTTAAAAATGAAAGAAAATATTCAGCCTTTAAAAAATTCTTTAATGAACACTTTATTTTTATCAATTGCAGCTTATGCAAGCCCAAATTTTGGGCTTTTTGTTATCTTCTTTTTTTATGAGTTTTTCAAAAAATTTTCTTTTGGTAAAAAAATTTTTAAAATAATTCTACTTAACATTATTTTATCCATACCATTTTTTTTGTATTTATTTTATTTTGATATAAACTTTATTTTTAATGATAATGGATGGGATATTGGTGATAATTTTTATTCTTTAAAAAATATATCTAATAAAATAATTATTATAATTTCATTATTTTTATTTTATTTAATCCCTTTGATATTTTATAATCTAAAAAAAATTAGATTAGATTTTTCAAAATTTTCATTAAAATATATTTTAGCTATTTTATCTTATTTTTTTATTATATATTTTTTTGATTTTTCTATCTCCTATCAATTGACTAATTCTGGTGGAGGTTTTTTTTACAATTTGTCTAATATTTTATTTAAAAATGATTATTTATTATTCTTTATATGTTTTTTTACTTATTTATATCTATTTGATTTTATTTATTCTGTTAAAAAAAATTTAATAATTTTTATATGTCTTATTTTATCAAATCCACAAGTCACAATCTGGCAAGCAAATTTTAGTCCAACAATTTTCTTTTTAATATTTTTATTATTTAATGGTCTTATTAACGAAAAAAAATTAAATTTAAAAACTTTAATAATTTGTTATGTGTACTTTTCTCTATATTTAATAGCCAACTTGTTTATTAGAAATATATTGATCTAATAATAATAATGTATATTACTTGGTCGTATAATTATGAATGATCTTACATTAATTATCCCCGCTAAAAATGAGAGTGAATCCTTACCGCAGGTAATTGACTCTTTGCAGGGCTTGCCTTGTAAGATTAAGGTTTCTCTAAAAAAAAATGATATTTCCACAATAGAATCTATAAAGGATAAAAATATTGAAATTTTTTATCAATCTGGAATAGGCTATGGTAACTCCTTAAGAGAAGCCATAATGAGCTGTGAAACAAAATATTTTTGCATTTTTAATGCAGATGGATCCTTTGAGCAAGAAGACTTAAAAAAAATATATTCACTAATTTTGAAAAATGATTTTGTTTATACAACAAGATATGAAAATAATAGTGGTAGTGAAGATGATACAATCATAACTTATATTGGAAATAAATTTTTTTCTAAATTAGGCAATATCTTATTTTCATTAGAAATAAGCGATATTTTATACACTTATCTCATGGGTAAGACCTCGTCTTACAATCTACTAAATATTAAATCTAATGATTTTAGATTTTGTGTTGAATTACCAATTAAAATGCAATTATTTAATATGAAATATGCATGTCTTCCCTCTTATGAAAAAAAAAGAATTGCAGGCAAAAAAAAAGTAAATGCTTTTATTGATGGATTTTTAATTTTAATAGAAATGATTAAGTTATTTGTTAATTTTAAGATTCTTCGTAATAAAATTATAGATTAATATATAGATTGCTATATTTGACAAGATTATGATTATTAATCTTGAAGAGTGAGTTATCATTAAATTTGAAAAAATGAACAATGGCAAATTTAAAATTAAGATCATCATTGATGAAAAAGTGTTTAAAAACCTAACATCTAAATTTTTTTTAGATTTTATGTATAAAAAAATTAATTGGTGTAAATGCTTATTATCTGGTGAAGATATTTTGCTCTTTTTAAACAGTCTCCTCACTAAAGAAAACAAATTTTCAAAAGCTGGATACCACAAAAGAGCAGCTACATAATATGGTGAGATCTGAGGATTGCTTAGATTAAATTTGATAAGGTAAAAACCAATAAATGTCGCAATAAGATAACTACCACCATCTCCCAAATAAACTTTACCAAAGATATTGAATATAAAAAAAACAAGTAATGAAAAAAATAAAATTTTTATTTCATTTTTATAAATAAAATCAATATTGTCATAACTAAAACTCAGATAAAAAACTGATAAAATTATCATTAAATAATAACCTGATAATAAACCATTTAAGCCATCTAAAAAATTGCTACCGTTTACCAATATTGCTAGACAAAATACAGTCAAAAATATATTAAAAATTTTATTTTCTAACATTGTATTTAAAACATTATTTTCTAAATTTATTATGCTTAAATTAGTGAAAAAGACTAACATAAATAAAATTAATATTTGGAATAAAATTCTTATTTTGGGATTTGGCAAAATATTTTTGTCTGATAATAACCCCAAGATAAATATAAGTAGAGTTGATATTTTTAGCCACACAAGATCATTAGAGAAAAAAAATAATACAACAAACGAAAGAAATATACCCCCAATTACAAGCGGTGAATGATTACTTTTGCCAAAATTTTTATGTGTTGAATAATTTGTATTCTCATTCAAAAAATTGATATTTTTAAATAGATAATAAATAAATAAAAAAACTGATAATATTAATGATAAACTTAAATTACTCATTGATGAACTTTACAATCTTTTTTCAATAACTTTTTTTTTTGCTTGCTCAATATCAGAGTCCATCATGTCTTTGACCAGATCATTTAGATTATATTTAATTTTATATTTTAAAATTCGGGAAGATTTTCTTGGATCTCCTTTTAGGTAATCAATCTCTAAAGGACGATAATATTTTTTATCAACTTTAATAATTAGTTCTTTTTTTTTATTTTTAATTAAATATCCTTTTTCATTTAAGCCTTTTCCAATCCATACTATTTTTAAGTTTAAATATTTACAGCACTCGTTAACAAATTGCCTCACACTAGTAGTTTTTCCTGTTGCTATTACAAAATCATCTGGTTTTTTAATTTGTAAAATTTTCCATTGCATTTCTGTATAATCTTTAGCATGTCCCCAATCTCTTTTTGCATTCAAGTTTCCTAAATATAAAATTTCTTTAGATCCTAAAATTTTTTTTGCAAAAAACATCGTAATTTTTCGCGTCACAAATGTTTCACCTCTTCTTGGACTTTCATGATTAAATAAAATTCCATTTGATGCAAAAAAACCATAAGCTTGTCGATATACTTTGGTCATCCAATAGGCATAAAGTTTTGAAACACCATATGGTGATTTTGGAACCATTGAAGACTCTTCATTAAATGCGTTTAGTGAATTAGGTTTTTCCCCAAATAATTCAGAAGTACTTGCTTGATAAAATTTTGTTTTTTTTAAATTTAAAAATCTCATTGCTTCAAGAACTCTTAATGTGCCGAGACCTGTTACCTCAGATGTATATTCTGGTATTTCAAAAGAGTGTCCCACATGACTTTGAGCGCCTAAATTATATATTTCATTTGGTCTGATTTTGTTAATTATATTAAATAGACTATTTGAATCTGCTAAATCACCATAATGTAAGAAAAAATTTTTTGCTTCATGAAAATCTTTATATATATGATCAATTCGTGTTGTATTAAATGTTGAAGATTTTCTTTTGATGCCATGAACAACATACCCTTTTTTTAGAAGCAATTCTGCTAAGTAAGATCCATCCTGACCAGTTACTCCTGTTATTAATGCTACTTTTTTCATTAAAATAAAGATTTATAAAATTTTAAGTTTTTTTTCAATTTGTTTATTATAAGTGTAACTACACTATAAAGTGAAACTATAATATTTTTTTTTTCAAATATAAAAAAAACTTTAAACGCATCAGAGATTTTTTGATATTTATTAGAAGATAGGGAATCATTTGTATTTCTCCAAGTAGTTAAGGCTTCATTCATACCCATTAATTTAACAGATTTTCTTGCGTATTTTAACCATAGTGCAAAATCTTCCTGGGTTTTGAGGTTGGGAAAATCTCCCAATTTTAATAATTTTTTCCTAATTATCACTGTGGATAGACCAATATCACATTTTTTTAATAAATCATTATATTCAATTCTGATTGGTACTTCCTTTTTTAAAATTTTTTTTCCTTCTAATATATTGTAAGCCGTGTAGGAAAAATTTAAAGAATATGTCGTCATAAACTTTAATTGTTTTTTTAGTTTATCTTTTTTCCAAAAATCGTCTGAATCTAAAAATGCAATAAATTGTCCTCTTGATTTTTTCATCGCAATATTTCTTGATTTAGCAGCACCAAAATTTTCTTTATTTATAATTAATCTTATTTTTTTATTACTAAAATTTTTTTTAATATAAGGTAAATCTATTTTTGAAGAGTCATCATATATTAATAAAATTTCAAAATTTTTGTAGGATTGATTTAATATTGAATTTATTGTTTTTTTTATAAATTTTTTGTTGTTATAATAAGGGACAATAACTGAAACAATATTTTGGTTCATATCAATATTTAATTATAAGTATTTTTTAACAATTTTATAATACTTTTGACAATTTAATTCAAAATTAAAGCGTTGTATATTTTCTATACCTAATTTAATCTTATTTTTTATAATCAAGCTATTTTTGTTTTTATAATAATATAAAATTTTTTCTTCTAATTGTTTTTGATTTCCTACTTTAATTAAATCACCTAATTTACCATTTAATAAAATTTCTTTTGGACCAGTAGGACAATCAGTGGATATAATAAATTTTTTTAAGTATTGTGCCTCCAATAATACATTGGGTAATCCCTCATATTTGGAGGTAAGAAGAAATAGATCAGATTGCTTAATATATGGATATGGATTTGACTTAAATCCTAATAATTTAATTTTATTTTTTAGCTTATTATTAATTATAAATTTTTTGAGTTTTGAATGATTTATGCCTTTGCCTAATATTAAGCATCTAAATTTTATTCTATCTTTTAAATTGTTGAGTGATTTTAAAATTAACATTTGATCTTTCTGGTCTGTCATTCTCCCAATATTAATAATATTTAAAAAAGAATTATTATTTTTAAAAAAATTAAAGGTTATTTTTTTTTTAGATTTTTTTTCTATATTTTAATTATTAAAAGGATTATAAATACAATTTGATTTAATATTAAACTTTATATCGATTTT
>Ga0114997_10004998_pt1 | contig 10201 bp, 13 predicted proteins | sample ArcticOcean_MG_C_2_FD_87045 | JGI IMG/M metagenome (GOLD analysis project Ga0114997, IMG submission 87045) | Marine microbial communities from western Arctic Ocean - ArcticOcean_MG_CB4_136 | ecosystem: Environmental > Aquatic > Marine > Oceanic | place: Arctic Ocean: Canada Basin | collected... | reverse complement strand
TGTCAATTGCTTCATTAACAATTAATCTACATTTATGATCCTGTTCAAATGCTTTCTTGTCATTTCTAAAAAGGTTTCGAGAAAACTGGTCTAATAAGATTATTAAAGCTAAACAGGATTTTGGATGATCTTGCCAATCATCATATTCATTAATTATTGCTTTTTCATAATCATTGAAAAATCTATTTCTTATTTTTTTATCAAAAGAATCCTTTTGTCTAAAAAGTTCCTCAGGTAATGATTCCTTAAACCAAAAATTCAATATATTTTGTGCTTTGTCAGTGGTCATTTATTTTTATTTTGAAACTGGCTTTAAAAGCTTAAGCATTTTATTATGAATAGATTGATTTGCTGATACTAAAATACTTCCTGCATTAACAGCATCTTTATTATCCCAAGTTGTAACTATCCCACCGGCAGCTTTTATAATTGGAATTAATGGATGAATATCCCAAATTTTATTCATGCCTTGAAATACCACATCTATTTTTCCTTCACACAAATGAGAGTAACTTAAGGCATCTGCACAAGGAAATTGCATTAATTTTAAAACTTTTGGAATTTTAAGTTGCTGTTCAGATGAAAGACAGCCATGAAAAGCTCCTGCAACCTTTATTTGACTAAAGGAAATATTTTTGAAAACTGAAATTTTTCTTTTCTTCCTACCCTCAAAAACATATGCACTTTTATCATTAAGATTTAAATAATATTTTTTTAATATTGGAAAATTTGCCAAACCTAAAACTGGAGTATCTTTGTAATTTAGAGAAATTAAATTACTCCATGTTGGATTTCCAATTACAAATGATCTTGTCCCATCTATTGGGTCTATTATCCAGGTATAATCACTTGAGCTTTTCTTATGACCAAATTCTTCACCTATCACCTGGTGATTTGGAAATTTTTTTTTGATTTCTATCCTAATGAATTTCTCAAAGGCTTTGTCTGATGTGGTTACGGGGTCATACCCCTTACCTTTAAGTTTATTTGAAATTCTAAATGTTTTATTTAATTTTGAATAATAAAATTTAGTTAAATTTTCCGCTAAAGTGTTTAAAAAGTTAGCATATAACTTGTATTTTTTTGCATTTAATTGAATCATTATAAAAACTCTTACTATTTAATTTATGTTGATTAAAGCTTAATTTTAAATAATTCTTTAACTTTATATGAAAATTGAAGTGAATAATAACGCTGTTATTTTTAATCATAACAATCAAAAAATCGAAATTCATCCTATTTGGTTAAGAGAAAGAGTACGTGAAGAAAAGTATCTTGATAAAAGTAGTGATCAAAGGTTATTTGACCCATCATTTTTAGATAATATAAATATTGAAAATGCCCATATTGTTAATGATATACTTGAATTAACCTTTAGTGATGGTGTTAGTTCTAAATTTCAAATTAACAGAATTACATCTGAATTCTTAAATTCAAATGATCTCTTAAACACTGTTACGCAAAAAATTTGGGATTCTTCGCTGCAAAATAAACCAACCTATGAATTTAAAGAGAATTTACATGAAAGTAAGGAAATGTATGAATTGCTTAAATCTTTTTATGAATATGGTTTTGTAATAGTGAAAAAAGTACCAACACAAAATAATTATATAGTTAAATTTGCAAATTCAATTGGAAGTATCAGGCCAACTAACTTTGGTGAATATTTTAATGTTAAATCTGTTTCCAATCCAAATGATCTAGCTTATACATATTTTGCCCTTTCTCCTCACACGGATAATCCATATCGCAAACCTGTGCCTTGTATCCAATTACTTCATTGTATTGAAAATGAAGTGAGTGGAGGTTTTTCAACTTTAGTTGATGGTTTTAAAGTTGCCACATACTTAAAAGAAAATAATCCTAAATATTTTGAAATTTTAACAAAAATAAAAGTTAAGTTTAAATTTACAGATAAAGATGTGATATTAGAAAATAAAGGTGAGTTAATTGAATTGAATGAGCTTGGCAATATTAAACAAATCAGATTTAACACCAGGCTAGATTATGTACCATTGTTAGAAAAAAATCAGCTAGATCTTTATTATAAAGCAAGAAAAAAAATATCAGATCTTTACAATTCAGAGATGTTTAAAATTAAATTTAAATTAATGCCAGGAGATATTATTATGATGGACAACCACCGATTACTTCATGGAAGAACTGTCTATGACACCAATGAAGGTAAAAGATTTTTACAAGGTTGTTATATTGATCATGATAGTAGTGAAGGTAAGCTCCGACATCTTCAAAGGAAATTCAATATTTAAGATATTTTATTAATTTGAGCTTCCGCTGCTTGAATGGACTTGTCGTAGTTTATCGCTATTTGATCAGCAGCAATAATATTTATATTTTTAATACCAAAAAAGTTTAGAACATGAATTAACCAGGGTGTTAAAAAATCTTCTTTACTATTAATCTTGGTTCCTCCAGAGGTAATAACAAGAAAGACTTGCTTATCTTCAAGCAATCCTACTCTACTTCCATCTTCATTATATCTAAATGTTTCTTTAACTCTTGCTACTAAATCTGCCCAAGCCTTAAGAGTTGCTGGCGGACCAAAATTATAAATTGGAACTGAAATTATTATTTTGTCACTTTCTTTTAATTCTAAGACAAGTTTATCTGATAATTCGAACATTTTTTTGTGCTGGTTTGACTGTTCTGCTTCTGGTATTTTCATGCCTGACTCTGTTAGATTTGATATAAAAATCATCTCATCGTTAAGATCTCTATATACAATTTCATCGTCAGGTTTTTTAATTTTTTTTAATACTTTTTTAGCTAAAGCCCTTGAAGTTGAGCCTTCTTTTCTTGCACTAGTGTCTATTTGATATATTTTCATGAATTGCTATCCTTGTTATTAGCCTATTAACCAAAATTTTGCAAAAAAGGTAAAAAATTCAGTATATAATAACCAAGAACTTGTAGCTGGTTAGTTAAAATTAAAACCCCAGTGATTAAAAGGGTTATCCCTCCAATTTTAGAGACAAAGTTAATATTTTTTTTAAAATTTTTAGAAAACATTAAAAATTTTTGCATTAAATATCCAGATAAAATAAATGGTATTGCTAGACCTAAAGAATAAAAGCTTAAAAGCATTATAGCTTTTAAAATTGTTTCTTCTGTTGAGGCTAACGCAAGAATAGATCCTAAAATCGGCCCAATACATGGTGTCCAACCGAAACCAAAAGCCATGCCAACTATAAATGTAAAAAAAATATTGTTTGATTTCTTTGTATAAAATTTTTTCTCCAGATTAAGAAATTTAATATTAAAAATACCAATTAACTGAAGTGAGAATATAATTATTACAACACCTGCTACTATTCTTAAAGTTTGTGAATTTTGTAAAAGAATTTTACCTAAAAAAGAAGCTGTTGCACCAAATATAATAAAAACAAATGAAAATCCTAAAGAAAATAATATTAGTGGAGTTAAGTTAATTTTTTTTTTTTCTAATAGTTCATTTAACGAGCTTCCTGAAATAAAAGAAATATAACCTGGTATCAAAGGTAAAACACAAGGTGATAAAAAACTTATTAAACCAGCTCCAAATGCAATAAATAATTCAATCATATAGAGTTATTCTGCAACCACTTTGATATTTTGTGTTCCTAAGTTATCTACTGATAAATTCATTTGATCACCATCTTTAAGAAATACTGGAGGGTTCATTCCAAGGCCTACACCTGGCGGCGTCCCAGTTGTAACAATGTCTCCTGGCATTAATGTTATAAAGCTAGTGATATGTGCTACGAGAAAATTAAAATTAAAAATCATTTGATTGGTATTTCCTGTTTGATGTCTGTTTCCGTTAACATCTAAAGCTAGGTTTAAATTTTGAACATCTTTAATTTCATCTTTTGTAACTAAATAAGGTCCTAACGGTCCAAATGTGTCTCCTGATTTTCCCTTAACCCATTGTCCTCCTTTATTTTTTTGCCAATCACGCTCACTTATATCGTTACAAATACAATATCCAAAAATATAATCTTGAGCATCCTTTTCTAAAATTCTTTTTGCTTTTTTTCCTATAACAAAAGCAATTTCAACTTCATGATCCAACTTTTCTGAACCTTTTGGTATTATAACGTTGTCATTAGGGCCCACTATAGAATGAACAGATTTATTAAAAAGAACAGGATTTTTTGGTGGTTCAGCTCCTGTTTCTTTGGCGTGTTCTGTATAATTAAGACCTATTGCAAAGAAATTTCCAGGTTTAACAATGCAAGAACCAATTCTATTATTTTGATTTACCTCTTCTAATGTTTCTAAATCAATATTTTTTAATTTTTCTAAAATTTCAAAATTAATCGTTTCTGGGTTTAAATCTTTAATAAGTGATGAAAGATTTCTAAACTTTCCCTTTTTATCTACTGCCGCTGGAACCTCTTGCCCAAGAGCACCTACTCTTAATAATTTCAATTGATTATCCTTTAATTCCTAAGTGAGTATATTTAACATTAAGATAGTCTTTAATTGCCATTGACCCTCCTTCTCTTCCATATCCACTTTGTTTAATTCCACCAAATGGTGCTTCAGCAATAGCAACAAACCCTGTGTTTACTGCTACAGAACCTGTTTCCATTAACTCAGATGCTCTGTGGGCTTTTTCCATAGAATTAGTGCATATGTAGCTGCATAAGCCAAGCTCATGATCATTAGCTCTTTCAATAACTTCATCAAAAGATTTAAAAGATAACATTGGTACTAATGGTCCGAATGGTTCTTGTTTCATAATAGCGTAATCATCTTTTACATCATCAAAAATAGTTGGTTCATAATAAAAGCCTTTATTGAAGCCTGCTGGTCTTTTTCCACCTAATAAAACTTTAGCACCTTCTTGTTTAGTTTTTTCAACTAATTCCTCAACTTCGTTTAATCTTTTTTGAGTTGTTAATGGTCCTAATTGAGTGTTCGGATCCATTCCATTTCCGATTTTTAACTTTTTAGTTTTTTCTATAAATAAGTTTACAAATTCATCTTTTTTTGATTCATGTATATAAAACCTATTGGGAGAGATACACACTTGACCATTGTTTCTAAATTTTGCAGCAACAGCCATATCAGCAGCTTTTTTAATATTAGCATCATCAAAAACTATAAAAGGAGAATGACCACTTAATTCCATTGTTACTCTTTGAACTTTATCTGCGGCTTGTTTTAAAATCAATTTTCCAACTCTTACAGATCCAGTAATTGAAATTTTTTTAATTATATCTGATTGAATTAATTGAGAGGCTATACTTGGAGGGTCACCTGATAAAAGATTAACTGCTCCAGGAGGAACACCACATTCTCTACAAATATCAACTAATTCCATCACTACACCAGGTGTAATTGTGTCGGGTTTAATGATCACCGAACAACCAGCTGCAAGTGCGGTTGAAATTTTTCTAGCAGCTAAAATGAGTGGAAAATTCCAAGGCGATAGTGCAGCAACAACTCCTACTGGTTGGTAATAAACATGTACTCTTGTATCTTCAAATCTACTTTCAACAGTTTGTCCAAAAATTCTTTTTGTCTCTTCAGCATTCCATTCAAAAATATCAGCTGCTCCATTTGTTTCACCAATACCTTCTGCTAGGGGTTTTCCATTTTCTAAAGTCATCCATTTAGCTAATACGTCTTTTTTTTCTCGAAGTTTATCTGCTATACGTCTCAGGATATAAGACCTATCCCACGGTGTTAATTTTTTCCAAATTTTTAATCCTTTTTCGGCAGATTTTAATGCTCTATCAACATCAGCAGGTGTTGCTTTAGATGCATGGCCTAAAACTTCTTCTGTTGCAGGATTTATAACTTCATATGTCTCTTTATTTTCTGAAGGCGTCCATTTACCATCAATAAACTGTCCAAATTTTTCGTACATAATCTGATTACACCTGTAGTTGATTTTTTTTAATTTTAAAAATTTTACCAAATATGCTTTAATGTTTCAAATTAATAAAGGAGAAACTGGTGGCTAAATTTATAGTAATGGGAAAATATACTTCAAAAGGTCTTGGCGGGTTTGTTAGCAATCCAGATACAGACCGAAAAGCTGCAACGACAGCTCTATGCGATTCAGTTGGTGCGAAATTAACTGGTTATGTAGGTCTAAGAGGTCAGTATGATTTTATGGTAGAATGTGAGGGAACTTTTGAACAAGTTTCTGCATCTGGAATGGTAGCTGTATCTAGTGGTGCAGTTTCAGATTTTAGTGTGCATGAAGTTGTAAACCTGAATGCAGTTGCTAAAATTGCAAATAAAACAGCTTCTGGATATAAAGAGCCAGGTAAATAGAAAACAATTTGACTTCCAGTTTTGAAGAGCTGGAAGTTAACTTCTTTTGAATAAAGTAGGAAACATCTTGCCTGATAAATCGTCTCCATTTTTATAACCATTTGCTTCCATAATGGCCCTTTCTTCTCTAGCCCAATCACCTCTATAAATAATCTTAGAATTTTCTTTTGCCATCCTTAATGTAAACCTGTGGATATCATTTTTAGGTATAGTTTCATTTAAACCTCCATGCAAAGTTCTTATATCAAAAAAAATACAGTCTCCTAAATCAAGATCCCACTGTAGAAATTCATAATTGTTTTTATCTTCTAATATATTGGGTGTTAATTCATATTTTTTTCCATTAACAGTTCCAGCCACTCCATCAACAGTGTGTCCGTCGTTAAAACGCGTTCTTAAAAATAATCTATCCCATAAGTGGGAGCCCTTAACCCAAGCAATTCCTTCTTCTTTTTTAAGCTTTTCTAATGGTATCCATAAAACACACATTTCACCTTCAAAATCAAAGTAAGAAATATCATGATGAAAAGGTGGTTTAGATTTAGACCCAGACTCCCTATAAAACCAATTATCCATTACTAAATTAATTTTTTTTGCTTCTAGGAGTTCTGCTGCAATTTTAGCAGTAGGTGAATTAAAAACAAAATCTTTAAACTCCTTATGTAAATCCCAAATCCAAAAATCTTCATAATAACCAGGGAGTTTTGCATTTTTTGTGTGGTTTACAAATCTTGGGCTAGGATTATTTTTAGCATTTTTAATCCCTTCATTTAATTTTTCAATCCAGGCGTTATTAAATTTACCTTTAATTAAGACCGCACCATCTTTTTTAAATTGTTCTATTTCTGTATTAGTAATAATTTTACTCATATATTAATATAATATAATATAATAAAAATTAGATGAAAACACTTACTGATACATTTGGAAGAAAATTTCCTTACATAAGATTATCTATTACAGATGTTTGTAATTACAAATGTACTTACTGTTTACCCCAAGGTTACAGAAAAACTACTGGGGATACTAGAAGTTTCATGTCTACTGAAGAGATATCAAGGCTAGCAAAAGCCTTATCAGAACTAGGTGTTTGTAAAATAAGACTAACTGGTGGCGAGCCAACTGTTAGAAAAGATTTTTTTAATATTCTTAAAGATATGAAGCAGAATTCAAATATTCCTAAAGTAACAATAACTACTAATGGCTATGAATTAGATAAAATTGCTGAACAATTACATGAGGCAGGTTTAGATGGGATTAATATCAGTATAGATAGTTTAAATAGAGAGACCTTTAAAAAACTAACAGGCCATGACAGACTTCCTGAAATTTTAGAAGGTATAAAAATTTTACAAAAGTTAAATTTTAAAAGTATAAAAGTTAACGCTGTTTTACTTAAAAATATCAACGACACACATGAAGATTTTCATTTATTTGGAAACTTTATAAAAGAAAACAAGATTGATTTTAGATTTATAGAATTAATGCAAACTGGTGATAATTTAAATTATTTTAAAAAAAATCATGTTTCTTCAAAAATATTTAAAGACTATTTAGAGAAAAATAATTGGATTTATCAAACACATGGAAAGGATGCCGGTCCCGCATTAAACTTTATTCATCCTGACTATAAAGGTAAATTTGGAATAATTGCCCCCTACTCTAAAGACTTTTGCAAAACTTGTAACCGATTAAGAATTACCTCTAGAGGTGATTTAAGGTTATGCCTGTTTGGAAATACAGGAATTAGCATTCGGCATCTTTTACAAGATGACAATCAAAGGAAAGAGCTTGTAGATCTTATAATAAAACAACTACATCTTAAAAAAGAGTCACATTATTTAGAACTTGGAGACACTGGAATAACTCCTAACCTATCAACTACAGGGGGATAAATGAAAAACTTAAAAGTAATAAATCAAGAGAAGTTAAAAAATTGGGCTGAAGAAATTTTTAAAAAAAATTCTTTTAACATGATTGATGTTTCTACAAAAAAAGAAACTTTTAGAAGAGCTTTAGCTTCTGGTAAAATTTATGTGGGCAAAGAAGTTTTTGATTTAATTAAAAATAAAGAAATGCCTAAAGGTGACCCTGTTACTTTAGCAGAAGTGTCAGCAGTATTGGGTGTTAAAAAAACAAGTGAATTAATTCCCTTATGTCACCCACTTCCAATAGATCATACTGCAACTAAAATTATTATGCATGTAGAGGATAATTCTTTAGAGGTATTTTGTGTAGTGTCAGCTTTTTCTAAAACTGGTGTTGAAATGGAAGCAATTATGGGTGTTAATGCAGCATTAATTACAATTTATGATCTAAGCAAGATTGTAAATCCGCATCTAAGAATTGATAATGTTAGATTATTAATTAAAGAAGGTGGAAAAAGTGGACTGTGGACTAATCCTGATGGTCTCCCTGAATTTTTAGATAATGTTTTTTAATCATGAAAATTAAGCTTGAACTCTTTGGTGCAAGTAGAGACTTTAGTAGTAAAGATCACTTAGAATTTGATATTAAAGGAACAATTAAAATCATAGATTTTAGAAATGAAATAATTAACTATTTAGATAAAAAATTTAAAGGCAATGAAAGTTTTAAAAAGATTGTTGAAACTTCTGCTTTTTGTTCAGAAGATAACAGTATTATTAATGATGGTTACAAAATTTTAAAAGACCAAAAAATTGCAATTATACCTCCAATAGGTGGTGGTTAATGCTTCATACAAAGATAATAGACATTAAAAAAGAAAAAATTGACGCCTCTAAGGCAGAATTGTTTATCAGGTCTTCTTCATATGGGGCTTCGATTATTTTTACTGGCACTGTAAGAAATATTAATGAAAATAAAGAAGTAACTGGAATGACTTATGATAGCCATGATGAACTTGTGCTAAAAAGCTTTGAAGAAATTTACAAAGAAACTGGAAATAAGTTAAAAATTATAAATAAGGCAATTTTTATAGAGCATATTAAAGGTTACGTGAAACTTGGTGAGACTAGTATTATTATAGCTGTTGCCTGTAAACATAGAGAGCAAGCTTATATTTTATCTAGATATATAATCGAAGAAATCAAAAAGAGATCTCCTATTTGGAAAAAAGAACATTATAAAAATGAAGAAAGTAAATGGTTAAAAGGAAATCCAATAAATACTAATTAACTTTAATGCCCTCAGGTATGCAAATTTCAGATCTTGTTAAAAATCTTCTTCCAGTACCGTTATCTAAAGAAAACATTCCACCCATTCCTTTAATGCAGTCAATAATTAAATCTGTATTTTTCCAAGCGGCATGTTGTGTTTCGCTTATATAAAAAGGAATACCGCCAATTTTTCCAATTAATACATCGTCATCACTTACTAAAAATTCTTTAACTGGGTAACACATTGGAGCACTACCATCACAGCATCCGCCTGATTGGTGAAAAAGTAATTCTTTTCCATGATCTTTTTTAAGATCTTCAATTAATTCTAATGCTAAGGATGTTGCTGAAACTTTCATAGTTATGTGGCCTGTGGTTTAGTACAGGCCATTATAATATATCTGTTAAAAGAAGCCTAATTTTTTCTCACTATATGACACATGTAAGTTTTTCACTTGTCTATAATGATTAAGCATCATTTTGTGAGTTTCTCTACCAATTCCAGATTGTTTGTAACCTCCGAAAGCAGCATGAGCTGGGTAAGCATGGTAACAGTTAGTCCAAACTCTTCCTGCCTGGATCCCTCTTCCCATTCTATAAGCAACATTTCCATTTCTAGTCCAAACACCTGCTCCTAAACCATAAAGAGTGTCGTTAGCAATTTCTAATGCATGCGCTTCATCTTTAAATTTAGTAACTGATACTACTGGTCCAAAAATTTCTTCTTGGAATATTCTCATAGAGTTATCACCTTCAAAAATAGTAGGTTG
>Ga0114997_10004991_pt1 | contig 10207 bp, 10 predicted proteins | sample ArcticOcean_MG_C_2_FD_87045 | JGI IMG/M metagenome (GOLD analysis project Ga0114997, IMG submission 87045) | Marine microbial communities from western Arctic Ocean - ArcticOcean_MG_CB4_136 | ecosystem: Environmental > Aquatic > Marine > Oceanic | place: Arctic Ocean: Canada Basin | collected... | reverse complement strand
TACAATCAAATAAAGATTCCCTGTATACCTAGTAAAATCAGCAGAATTTAGATCACGGGTTAATTTATTTTTGGGTATGAATCAAAAAAATAATAAATTAGATTCATGGTCAAGGGTGGACTTAACATCTCCCCTCACTGCTAGTGATACCAACACTTTCAAATATTGAAGTATCTCTATACCCACACATATACCCACAATAACCTGAATAAACTACCTAATTACATATTTTTAATTTTTACCCAACAAGGTGTGTAATAATCACCACAATCAATACTAGCTTTAGCATTTTGTATTGCATTTGTACCTGTTAATTGGAAAGTAATTGATACCAAGCATATTGCAATTACAGTTAAAACACCTTTTGTATAGTTATCCATTTTTTTCACCTCATTTATTTAATTAAAAATTCTAAATAATTTTGCGTTTATATGTCGCACACCAATAACTGAAATCGTTAAAAGTTTCTTTTTGGCCTACATGGTTGATTGAAACTAATTCCCAACCTTTGTCGCCCCTTGAAGTTCTCATTAGACTACTAAGAGACTCGTTTGTATCTTGTTCATATTTCCATTTAGGTTTATCTATACTATGTTGTATATCCCATAGTGAACGCCAAATCTCTGCTAAATAACTCCCTTTATAACCAGTTTCATCTGCTCCACTACCTACACTACTATCTAACTTGTCTAATATCTTTTCTAACAGTTCTTCTTTCTTATCCATTTTTCACCTCACTTTGCCTTTAATTATAGCGTGTGGGTGTGTGGCTAGAGTAGTCTTTTACCCTTAAATGGCTATCAAAACAGTAATAGATATTGTTATGATTAAGATATGAATAATGAATTCATATGGTATATTTTATGGATTATAATATTTTCAGGTATTATATTCGGCTTTATAAAAAGTCTCGTATATCGCCTATCTTCTAGAAGAAAGGAAATCCATGAATGGCAAGAGTCAGTAAAAGAGGACAAAAATACTACAATATATCCAATACCTAAGGAGCTAGAGGGGATTGATGAGCTAACAGGTGAAAAACACATAGTTGGACATATACTTGGTCATTTCAACGAACAACCAAAAGTTGATATGAGATCTTTTAAGGAACTTATAAGAGGTCAGCAAAGCTTTTATCCTCAAACAGCTGATGAGTACGCCGAAATACTAAATGAGCGGATGACCTCATTATTTAATTATTGCTTAGAGAGAAAAAATCGTAATATAACTGACAGTGAAATGAAAGAATATTTTGATTACCTACAGATGCATTGTGCATATGGTCCTCCAGATTCTCATGAGAGCTTTATAGATCAATATAAAAATGATACATGGTTTCATGCAGATGACTTTAAGGTTCCAGGTCAATATCAAGTTATTATTAGTCGTCGAACAAATAGAAAAGAAATACATATTAATTTTGCATCATTTGGTCCACCAGAATCAGATGACTTAACGGGGTTAATGATTACTACTACTGCCATTGATGGTAATAGAGAGAATAAACTTAATTTTTATTGTTCAGCGAAACGATTCAATGAAGATGATAAACTTGGAAAATTTTCAGAAGCAGTTAGAGATAAATTGATAAATGATTATGAGGGTTATTCTGGAGGTTATGTTTAAGATATTATGAATAAAATATTTCTATAAAAGATCTATGATCAATTCTACGTACTTTTCTAACCCTATAATGATATAATTTATTTATAAACCATAACTTTTGTGCAAGATTGGGGGACTTTAATATGTGGCATGACGAAGCAATGAAACCTAGCTTATTTATCTGTATTCCAGTATTACTTATTTGGCAGTCTTGGAGTATAGTTTTTATCATCTTGATGATAATTTTTTCATATTATTATATAGGTCACTGGTATCAAGCTAATACAATTTCTCAATCTATAGAAAAGAATTATGCTTCCAGCACTGACTCACAATCATTGAAAGAGGAAGATATATATAGTGAAAAAATTGAAAAAATACAAGGAGTATTGGGGAAGAATTATATTGCAGAGTCTTTGATCGAATTATTAATTTTAGAAAAAGGCAATCAAAATAGTTTTTTAGAATCCTCACTTTATTTGTCAGATATAAAAAACAAGACAAAAGAATATATTGATGTAGTTTCTGTAGATGATTTTTTCACTAGAAGCGACATTTTAAATATTAATAGATTTTATAAAACAAAGTATTTTATATATTTTGTTTATAATAAAAATAAATATTGTTGCGTCATTAAAAAAGAATATATCCCTATTTTTTCTATATTAAAGAACTATTTTTCTAAATCAGGGGGTAATATAAATTTTGTTAAATATAAACTTATGGCCTATTTTAACTCAGAACTTATATTTAAATCATCGTTACCGATTAAAGGTATTAAAAATTATAGTTATTCAAAAAGTAATAAATCAACAATAATAGTAAAAATTATAAATTGGATATTAAACATATTTAAAAGAGAAATTATACAAACTAAAAAACCATACGTAAGTCCTAAAAATATTTATGAATATATGTATCAAAGTATTGAAGTTGCTAAATTAGGTGATTGGGTTGATGAAATATCAGGTATTAGAAAACTAATCTATGAAAAAGATGCTGCGATAAAGGAGAAAAATAAGCAGGATATAGTCAACAAACATTTAGCGGTAAAACAAGATAAAGAAAATGAATATGAGAAAAAATATAAAAAAAAGAAGAAAGAGATTGAGAAAGATTTTGATCTTGGGGATTTTTAAAATTGGCTGCTAGTAATTCATTAATCGAGGTTTTAAATAGATTTCGAGAGCGTCTATTAGATATAACTAATAGAAACAAGATGATTAATTCTAATTTTCAAGCTAGGTCTAAACAACATTTTAGATTTATTGATGAAATACCCAATATTTTAAATCAAAAATTATCCAAGGGAATGCAGTTCTTGCCATTGCCATTACCAAAAAAAGAATTAGCTGATGAAAGCACTAAAGAGTTTAAAAATTTATACTCATTACTATTAAATACTGATGAAGAATATCAAATAAGAATCAAAGAGATTGAAAAATCTGAAAATATTGACATTAATCAGGAAACAGAAAATGCTGAAAGAAAGCTGAAAGATTTAGTCAGAGAGAGATTAGGATTGGTAAAAAGAATCATTGATCCATATGATTTATCCTCAATAGCAAAAGCTAATGGCCTCAATCCTGATTTTGAATTACCAATTGAAGATAAAGAAAAAAATCTAAAAGCTAAACATTCTGATTCAAAGATTCAGACATTAATGCTTCCTGAAGAATTAGAGAAATTTTTGAAAAACATTAAAAGATGTTATAAAAGTTCTTTATCGGAAACTGGTGTGAATCCTTTATATATCTGTTTTGGTTTTCTAGAGTGGCTTGATTCTAAAAACTCAGATAAAAAAATGTATGCGCCACTATTAATGTTACAAGTAGACATCACTGAAAACAAAAAAAAACAAGTTACCGTGGTATCTACAGGTGACGAAATTATGATTAACCAAACTCTGAATGAGAAACTTAAAAATAATTTTCATCTTACTATGCCTAAGATTAAATCATTATCAGGTGATGATGAGTATCATGATATTGAAAAATATTTGAAACAAATGAACAAAGATGTTGCTGAGCCAAATGATTGGAAAATAAAACGTTGGGCATCATTCGGAGTTTATCAAGCCCATCATATGCCAATTTATCTTGATATTGAGAATATCATGAAAAATGATGTAACAGGGATGCTAGAATCTCTATTTGTAGGACAAACATCACAATCTAATGATATGAATCTTGATAATTATGATGTTGATTCTCAAGAAGTAACAAAAGAAGTTCCTGCGCTAATTTGTGATGCAGACGTATCTCAATATTCTGCAACAATAGATGCTATATCCGGGAAAAATCTTGTTTTAGAAGGACCACCAGGCACAGGTAAATCTCAAACTATCACTAATATGATCGCAGCTTTAATTGCTAAAGGTAAAAAAGTATTATTTGTTGCTCAAAAGCAAGCTGCTCTTGATGTTGTTCGAAATCGTCTTGATAATGTTGGTTTATCCGACTATCTACTTGAAATATTTTCCGTAAAATCTAATAAGCAAATTGTCATGGAATCAATTGGAAGAAGAAGAGACAAAGCATATCAGTATGGAAATAAAAAGTTTGATGCAGCAATAAAAAAATCACTAAGTCTGAGACAAGAGTTAAATGCATATAAGAAAATAATGGCAAGCCAATTTCGTGAGACAGACTTAACAGTACATAATATTTTATGGGATTCTCCAAAACTAAAAGATTCTGAGGTAGCTAGTAAACTTACTCCCTCTGATTATGAAAAAATGAGTGAAATTACTGAAACAAATAGATTAGAAAATATTAAATCTTTGGAATATATACTAGAGATCTATCAAAATTGTTTCGGATCAGAAAATATTAACTCTCTAGGAATAAAAAGAATTAAAAAAATTATAGATAATCCATATGATATAGATGAAGTTTCTCAAAAACTATTGAATTATAAAAAAGAAACTAGTAAATTTGTTGATTCTAAGAATAAGTTTATCGAAAGTAATAGCTACTTTTCAGATATTAATATAAATTTCTTTGATCAGCATGATGGATTAAATAGTTTCATTAGTTCTGGCTCTGTGGAACAATATAAGGATTGGGATATTCTCAAATACTATTTAAATGATACTTATAGCAAAGAGAGAGAGCAATATTTACCTCTAATATCTAATCTAAGTTTTGTAACTAAAAAAAGAGATGGTCTACAAAATAGAATATCTTCTAATTTTATTACTAAAATTGATTATGAGAGGATACCTGAATGCATTAGTGTTCTAAAAAACTCTACTATATACTCATTTTTTTTCCCATCATGGCATAAAGCACATAAATACTTTTTTGAAATATTTCTTCATAAAGGTCAAATCAATGATTATAACAGTAAGTCTAAAGCTATTTGGCTAGAAAAACTATTATCTTTAAAAGCTAAAATATTAATCTGGGATAACGATATATTGGTTGAACAAGAAAAGCTAAATCAGCTTTTTAAACATATCGAGGATATAGATCCTAATATAGATCGTAATCTTTTATCTAAGTATGATTCATTAGAGCATAATAAGTTTTCACAATTAACAAATACTGAGTCTATTCTTTTTACGCTTAAAAACTTAGATTATAAATCAGATAAAAATCCTTTTGAATTAATAGAATCTTCAAAGAATTATATTAATATGTTTAAGAATAATTGGCTGCATCATCCTCAAAAACTATTTGAATATTATAATATTCTGATAACAGAAAAAAAAATATATAGTAAGAATGTTGAATTTTTATCTGATTTACAAATAACAGGTTTATATGGACATGATATCATTGGGCAAGAAAACACTTTAATGGAACTAACTAGCTCTAAAGTTAGCCTTAAACAGTATATGGGTTACTTGCAAGAAAAAGAACGTTTGCCTAAGCATTTGAAAAAATTTTTTGATGATTTCATTGCATATAAATCATTTATATTTGAGAAATATAATTCAAATGAAGATTTATTTACCATAGATACCATAGATACTATTTATACTTATATAATTAGAGAATGTCAGCGGCGTGTTATTTATACTGATTATCCAAAATTAAGTAAATATAACCCTACGCGTCTAAATAAATTAATAACTGATTTTAAATCAATTGATAACGAGGTACAGCAGTATCAAAAAGAAAATGTAATACATTTTACCCATCAAAATGAAGTTAATGCTCCAGAAGGAATAAGATCAGGGAAGGTTGGTGAAAAAACAGATTTAGGATTAATTGACCATGTTAAATCAAAGACTAAAACACGCACATCTATTCGAGGATTATTAGATAGAGCTCATGATGCGATAAATGCAATTAAACCATGCACGCTAATGTCTCCACTCTCTGTTTCACAAACGTTACCACTAAAAGGTCTTTATGATGTCTTAATAATTGACGAAGCTTCGCAAATGAAACCTGAGTATGCAATTGGGGCCATTGCACGTAGTAAGCAAGTTATTATTGTTGGTGATTCTAATCAATTACCACCTGCAAGGGATTTTGAAGCTAAATATACCGAAGATCTAGAAGATGAAGATGATACTTTTGAGGATGAATCAATTTTGGCAAGCGCTAAAACAGTTTTTCCTTTTAGGCGTTTAGAGTATCATTATCGATCGAATCATGAAGACTTAATAAGGTTTTCCAATGTTAAATTTTATGAAAGTAAATTAAGAATTCCAAGTACATCAAATCCTGAAATGTCTGGGCGTGGTATCAAGCATATATTTCTCAAAGATGCTCTTTATTATAGTAGCGGGGCAAATGCAGGGGCAGGAGGAGTGAACCCCATTGAAGCAGAAAAAATTGTTGATGAGGCAATTAAAATAATGAAAGAACGCCCAGATGAATCATTAGGTATTGCTACTATGAATCTAAAGCAAGCTAATGAAATTGAAAATTTAATAGAAATTAAAAAATCTAAAGATCCAGATATACAAAAATATTTTTTAAGATGGGAAGAAGAAGATAAAAAAATTAATAGTTTTTTTGTAAAAAGTTTAGCTAATGTACAAGGAGATGAAAGAGACGTAATGATTGTTGGAACCCTGTTTGGACCTGATTCTATATCAAAAAAACGCCCACCTGCACAAAGGTTTGGTCCTATTGTACAAAAAGATGGTTGGAGAAGACTTAATGTTTTATTTACTCGTGCAAAAAATGAGTTAATTCTTGTCACATCATTGCTGCCTTCAGATATTAATGTAAATGAAGACTCTTCAAGAGGAAAAGAAGTTTTCAAAGAATATCTTGCTTATGCAGAAACTAAAATTTTAGATTATGTGAGTAGTACGGGTAAAGAGCCAGAAAGCCCATTTGAAGAATGGGCTATGAATGAAATAAATTCAATAGATGGATTTAATGCTACTTGCCAGGTAGGCACAGCAGGTTTTAAGATAGATTTAGGTGTCAAACACAAAGATTATCCTTACGGTTATATTATGGCTGTTGAAACTGATGGAGCTACTTACCACTCATCAAAATCTGCTAGAGACAATGATATACTTAGGCAAAATATTTTAGAAGGATATGGCTGGGTTTTCCATAGAATTTGGTCTACAGATTGGCTATCTGATCCTATAGGAGTTAAACGTAAATTAAGAACAGTATTAGAAGAAAGACTTAAAACCTTAAAAAGTAAACTATGAATAAAATACTTCCCATAATATTAGGTAATAAAGCAGTACTGTATACATCACCTGTAACTAGATTTCATGCTTTTGGTGGTTAACAGGGTGTTCTTCACCTTAGCTCACTTAATTGCCCTTTGAATCTTTCTTCTAATTTTTTGTAGCGTAAATCTACATGACGGTGTAGAAGAAGTTATTATTGTTACTGCAGTTGGGTGTTTCCAAACTATATGATTATTACTTCTTGCAATGAAAAAACCATTATCTTCCATTAATTTTCTTATTTCTGATGATCTATTCATATCTAGCAGCTAAATTTTATGCTCATTAAGAAATTTAGATAGATATTTTGGGGTAGACTTGTCATCACCTGATTCCCAATAAACATTATGATTTGGAAAAGCATCATTTCCATTTATCTCACAAGTTTTCTTTAGATCATTATTTCTATATCGATAATTTTCTCTAAGCCCAACAGTTTCTATGATTTCAATAGAGGGGTTAATCAAAACAGATACTCTAGGACAGTATGCAATAACGCATCCCTCGCTATGATCATTATATACAGTAATTCTTTGATATATTCTTGCCATTAATTTACAAAAGAACATAGTGATATATTTTATTATTTTTCTCTTTATAGATTTATTCATTTTATGCGCTCATAAATTTATTAGAATCTTAATTAAATAATCCCTATCTATTTTATTCTCAGGTTTAAAATAATAGCTTAGTTCAGCATGAAATATAAAATTCATATCTTTGAATTTCTGTATTTCATCAGATGTCATTACGCCAGATTTAAATTGATATCTTTTCTGAGTCACATAATTATACAGACCCTCATTCTCAGCTGAAGAGTCTACATAGCAATGGCCATTTATTTTTTTATATTTTTCTAGATCCTCAATTTTTGCATCTGGGTTGTAGTCTCTTGTTTGAGATACAGGCAAATTATCTGATATTTTCTTAACTTCAAATTGATTTAAGAATTCATAATATTTTTGTGGAACACGCGGCCAATGGTATACGCCATTGTCTTGCCATGAGCTTGTATTCAAAACATTGCTATTTGATGTTAAATATTTTTTAAATTCATCAATAGGGTAACAATAATTTTTCTCAGTATACTTATCTTCAAAACATATAACGACTCCGTTATTTAATAGCTTTTCCCAGATACCCAGTCTAGATCTTCTTATTTTTGTCATTAGTTTCTCCAAAAACGTTATTTAATATAAGATTATATAGTGTAATACATTTTGTCAACATATATTTATAGTGTAATTATGGTGGTTAAAGGGTTTTATGGTTTTCTACAGACCTATATCTGCAAGGGTATAGACTTATTTTCATATTTGGAGAGATGGTCAGTTTTAGAATAGAAGTGAGTGTGTGGCTAGAGTAGTCTTTTAATCAAATTAAGATTCCCTGTATACCTAGTAACATCAACAGATTATGGATCATGAGTTAATTTATCGAATCAAATCAATTTAACTTCATATCTTTCATTAGTATTTGCAGTTCATCTACTAATTGTTTATCTGTCTTTTGCTCACTATGGGTATCAATGTTGAGATTGATGTTCTTGTGATTGTAACCACCTAGCTCAAGTATTAGCTTAGCTGTGTTTAGCTTTACCGCATCTTGTTCTGAATTAAGCAGTTGCTCTAGAGTAGAAATAGCAATTCCAGAGATAGAATTAATCCGTTCTGTTTGTTTCTGCTGAATAGGTACAGCGAGTTTCTTTTTGAGATAGTGTCCCATTGATGTAGCTGAGCTTTCTTTATAACCACACTCAATAGCTGATTCTTTTGCATTACCTGTCATAGAGTAATGTTCTATGAATTTATCTTCTTTGTCTGTGTCTGCTTTCTTCATAATTAATTTATCCTAAGCCAGTTAAAGAGATAAGTAAAAACTATTGTCCTATCTCCCTAACTAAACTGTTATGTAATTACTTAGCCTGTAGTTGTCTACCGACTTGCTTATTAACCTTTTCCTGTAAAGTTAATGAGCCATCTTCAATAATATCTGAGTGTGTAATCTTAAACTCCAATCCTCTAGTTTTATGTTTAAGTTTTACTAACTCACTTGTACTACTTACTGTCTGCCAATCACAGTCTTCAGATTGACTAGTAGTATTACTATTGTTATTAGACACCACAGGTGTCATATCCTTTATTTTCCTTTCCTTTCCTTTATGTATTTCTAACTTCGTATCAGACTTCGAATTGTCTTTGATTTCTTCTTCAATTAAATAGTCTGCCTTTGAATTAAAAGTTCCAAAGTCTTCCCATATCTTTTGAATGACAAAACCATTCTTCTTCTTAGTTTCTGCTGAAGTGAAATATTTTTCAAACATATACTCACACCACTCATCTGCTGATGAATCATTCATTGTAAGTGGAACACCTAATTGTTCTGCTCTTGCATAAAGATTTTCAAACCTAATTTGTTTCTTAGTTTCATTCTTACTGAAGATGTCCAGATGTTTAAGATGTCCAAGTATCTCAAAGGTTAAAAACTTCTTGTCTTTCGAAACTTGAAATCCAGTTAACCTTTTTACTGTCACCATCTTTTTAGAGATATCCATTATATCTTCCAATGTTTCAAACCTAGTATCATCTAAATTAGCAATAAATTTATTAGTACCAATCATAATTTGCATTGACCTAATTTTTTTATCGTACTGTTTAGTGATGTAGGCTTTTATGATTTTTATAAAACCCTGTGCTGTACAATTCATTCCAGAAAACATATTATCAAAGTCTAAGTCGAAACAGTTATCAGTCATTTCCATGTACCACATAGCCCCCTTACTGGGGCGAATCTTATTATCATCTTCTTTCTTGTTACCCATTGGACACCTCACTAACTTCAGAATTTCGATCTTCGGTTTGTTGTAGTGCTTTGTCATCTATGTATTGGTCTATATCGCTTTCAAGCCATACAGTGCAACACTTAGATAGCTTTGCATGAGGTGGT
>Ga0114997_10004990_pt1 | contig 10211 bp, 6 predicted proteins | sample ArcticOcean_MG_C_2_FD_87045 | JGI IMG/M metagenome (GOLD analysis project Ga0114997, IMG submission 87045) | Marine microbial communities from western Arctic Ocean - ArcticOcean_MG_CB4_136 | ecosystem: Environmental > Aquatic > Marine > Oceanic | place: Arctic Ocean: Canada Basin | collected... | reverse complement strand
CCATACAAGAATTTGAGATCCGTTTGATTCAATCTCGGTAAAATGTGAGTGAAACAAATATCGTCGCACTTCACGATCAAACTCCACAACGACCCCAAAAAAGAATCATCATCATCCCTTCTCTCCCCTTCGACGATGATCATCCTTTGTCTCTGTCTTCTTCTTCTTTAAACTCTCTCGTGAATAAATGATGTGTGTCTTTATACAACATGTACATGTATAATAAAAAAAGAAGAAGAAAGAAGAGACAAGAAGAGAAATTAGGGTAGTATTTAGGGTTTTCAAAAACTTGGAAGAAGAAGAAGAGGAGAAAAGCGAGAGAGACGAGAGTCATTACAGAGAGAGAGAGAGAAGAATTAGAGATTTCGCAGAAGAGGCGGGTGAAGGAACGCACGAACACACAACGGACTCATCATAATACGACGCGACGCGAAAATTTTTCACGCCTGCGTAGAAAAGAGTAGCGGGAAGAAATACTCGAAGAAAAATGGTACGCGATATGAATATCGTTCGAGTGAACGAGGAGGAGTGCGCGAGCGATTCGATGCGTTTTCGATTTGATGCGCGCGTATTCGTTTTTTTTTCCTTCTCTCAAATTCTCTCTCTCGACTCAAATTCTTTCCGTCGTCGTCGCGTTCTTTCTCTCTTTCTCTCTCCTTCTGTTGTTATCTCCGGATGATGATCATCTCTCTGTTCTTCGATGTTGCGTTTGGAGGAACGTCGTCGTCGTCTTTTCGCGGTCTCGGAAAAGAGAAAAAGAATATACGGGTGCATCTTCGTTGAAAAGAAAAGAAAGAGATGAAGAGGAGGAGAGAGCGAAGAAGGCGATCTCATTCGTGCAACCTGAGCGAAGAAGAAAAAAGAACGTTCAACTCACTCAGAAATCATCATCACTTCCTCTCTCTCTCTCTCTTAATCTTTTTCTTAAAACAACGAACAGGTTGTCCTCGCCGCCTCGGTGGTGACGAAATCGGGCAAAGCCTTGGTCTCTCGCCAGTTTGTCCCGATGACTCGAATACGCATCGAAGGTTTATTAGCCGCGTTTCCAAAGTTGGTCGGAGGCACCGCCAATCAAGGGAAACAACACACGTACGTGGAAACAGAAAACGTGCGATACGTGTATCAACCGTTGGAAAATGGAACCATGTATTTACTGTTAGTCACGAATAAATCGTCGAATATTTTGGAGGATTTGGACGTTTTGAGAATGCTGGCGAAGACGTTGCCGGAGTACTGCTATCAACAAGTGGACGAAGAAGGCGTGAGCAAAGCGGCGTTTGAGTTGATATTCGCGTTCGACGAAGTCATCTCAGCCGGACATAAAGAAAATGTGACCATGAGTCAAATTAGAACATTTATGGAGATGGAGTCGCACGAGGAGAAGTTACACAAGATGATCATTCAATCGAAGATTAACGATACGAAGGATGTGATGAAAAGGAAGGCGATGGAGATTGATAAGATTAAAGTGGAGAAGAAGATGGAAAGAGGCGGAGGAGGAAGCGGCGGATTCGGTGGTGGTGGCATCTCTGGGTTTCAAGAGAGAGATTCCGATCCGTTTGCGTCATCGGGAGGCCGATCTGGCAGCGGAGGTGGTGGTTTTGGCGACGATATGGACAACATCGGCGGGTACGGAGGCAGCTCGAAAGCCGCCTCGGACGGCTACGGCGAACCGAGAGGTCCCAAAGGCCTCGCCGCAAAAGCTGGGCCGAAGAAAGGGATGGTTTTGGGGTCGAAGCAAAAAACGAACCGGTTCATGGACGCTTTGCGACAGGAAGGCGAATCCGTGGAGACGGAATACACCAAAGGGAACGAGGCGAGCGCGCAAGTCCCGCAAGTCCCGCAAGAATCCGTCAGCATCATCGTCGAGGAGAAGTTAAACGTTCACTTATCCAAAGATGGTGGTTTAGAAAGCATGGAAGTACAAGGTACGATGATGATGGAAATCCAAAACGAAGACGACGCGTTTGTAAAGGTTGCGATTGATACCGGCGCGAACGAAGGGTACCAATTCAAAACGCATCCAAACATTGACAAGCAATTACACGCTAACGAAGGTATTTTGGGATTGAAAGATCCAAACCGACCGTTTCCGTGTGGTAGCCCGCTTGGTATTTTGAAATGGCGTTTCCAAACCAAAGACGAGAGCAAAGTGCCGATTGTCATCAACTGCTGGCCGTCTGTGTCCGGCGGCGAATCCTTCGTCTCTATCGAATACGAAGCCTCGGACGGCATGGAGTACGAAAACGTCTCCATCGTCATCCCGTTGCCTTCCTCCCGGGAACCACCAACCGTTAACAGCTGCGATGGCGACTTCACGGTTGACTCTAGACGAAACGAACTGGTATGGACCATTGATTTAATCGACGATTCGAACCGAAACGGAAGCATGGAATTCGTCACGCCGGCGTGCGACGGCGAACTCTTCTTCCCAGTCCAAGTCAACTTTTCCGCCCGATCAACCTTGTGCGACGTGAAAATCGTCGGCGTCAGTCGAACGACCGACGATACGCCGATTAAATACGGCGGGGAGACTAAATTAACCGTAGAAGAGTACACCGTCGCTTAAAAAAAGAGAAGAAGGAATACTATATATAATAAAGAGACGAGAAGAAGGAAATTTTTGTAACACGTAGTTTTTAAACACACACAATAATAACTGATGAATAACAACAATCTAAATACTAACGATCGATTATTAACGCGGCATCTTTCTTTCGCGCTGCTCAAACGACGACGATACGCGCGAGATCACTACCGTTTTGGAAAAAAGCAGTAAAAAGTCTCGATGAAAGGAGGGGCAGGACCACAAGTTTTTTTCTCCACACCACAATCCACTTTTCTTCTCTCTCCCGTTACACACAAAATCGGCAAAATCGTATTATCATAAACTTTTTGTTCTTTCTCTCCTCTGCTTTGGTGCTCCTCGCGCGCACGATAGTGAAGTATATTCAACTTTGTTTGTTTGTTTGTTCGTTTGAGAGAGAGAGAGATTGTGAGCGAGACGCATCATCATCATCATCAAATCATCAAATCATCATGTCGGGGAAGAAAAAATCTTCTAAATCGGGAGGCAAATCCACCCTGGAGGAAACTCTGAAGAAGTACCGCAAAGGCGAGAAAGCGGCGGCGAAGATCATGATTGACGTCGCCCGCGATCGAGCTGCGTTGGACGCGCGATCGGAAGCGCAACAAGATCGGATACGGAGACAAGCGGAGCAGGAGAGGCAACGACAGGAGGAGAAATTGAAGAAAGCAAACGCAAAATTGTTGAAAGATAGGGAGGCGGCGTTACAGGCGCAGGCGGGCGGGAATCAACCGCAACAAGTACTACACGTTCCGACGTCTTTGCTCGCGCGACAAAAAGCGACCATTGATTGTCTGAAAAGAACGAGAGAGCAAATGACGAACAGCGAGTTGAAAGCTTTGCTCGGTTTCGACACGCACCTCGATAAGCAGTCGGAGTTGTTTTTGACTTTGAAAGCGAACGAGAAGATTTTGTACGACGAGAAGAGAGATACGCTGAAGTATAAGCCGAAATTCGACATACAGAATAAGAACGAGCTTTTAGGGTTGATTGTGAAGCACGCGGATGGGGTGTTGGAGGAAGATTTAGGCGATAGTTACGACGGCGTGTTGGTTGACGCGATGAAGTTGGAGGAAAGCGGAAAGGTGTGGCGAGTGCAAAATTCAGAGACGAGGAAGTGGGTGACGTATCCGAGGGTGAGCGTCGTGGATGAAGACGGTGCGGATAATAAGGAGGGAGAAGAGGAGGAGGAGGAGAACGTCAACAAAGAGTTAATCGACGAGGAGTTTGTGAAGATGTACGCCGAGGTAAAGATTCCCGAGGAGGAGGCTGAATTTGATAAGGAGTTGCGAAAAGCGAACATGGAACCGGCGGCGAAACGGTCGTTTCGAAAGGTCTCGCGAGAAGAACTCGAGGCGGAGAAGAAATTGATGAAAAAGAAGAAGCGAGCACCGAACTTTGAGAGAATGAAATTGACAAACGTACACATGAAAGATTTGTTCAAAGGCGACGCGCCGGATGCGCTCGTATAGATAAAATTGCAATAATTGTAGTAGTAATGTTAGGTAGTAGTAGTAATTCAAACGCCACTTCTTTCTTATTGAAGCGGTAAAGAGCACCCGCTCGTAATCGTACACAAAGAAAACTTCTTCACAGCATCCGATTCGCTTTGTTCTTGGACACACGCGAACGCGCACTTCGTCGGATTAAAAGATAATCCATCGATATCTTTTCTCTCAGTTCGGCGGCCTTCGCGGCCGCAGTTGATTGTGCACCTCATGAAGTCTCTGCACGCTTTTGAGTGAATGCAATCGCGCGTTTGGTCGCCACACTTGTTCAGTAAGCATCTGCGAGTGGTGTATAAAATGGACAAAGAGAGAGAGGAAGAGAGAGAGGGATGTGAGTGTTTAAAATACACGAGGGTAAAAAAGAGAAAAAAAAAAGAGAAACGCGCTCACCGCAACGGGCCATCTTCCTCTTGTTCGCGGCGATTGCGATCGAAATGCCCGCCCACGCGATCCCAGAATTCCCCTTTCTCGTCCATGGAATGTCCCTGCCATACCGCGTGCGCGGAGGAATGATCCTGAAGTAAAGAACGCCCCATGTTGTTTTCTTCGTCCAAAGCTCCCTCCGCCGTCCTCGAAAAGATGAAGAAGAACACAGACAGAGCGGCAAAGACGACGCGAAAGGAACGACTTTTGCGATTGAGTGCGATTTTTGTAGCGTTAGTTTTGAGCATTTTCTTATTAAAGAGGCGGTTTGTTTCTTCGTTTGTATTTATCTGCGCGGGTGAGCTGTCGATCACAACGTACTATAAAGTGAGGATCAGAAACAATTAATTATTTTCTTATACTAGAGTCCGAGGGAGAACCTCGTGAAAATGTCCCCGAATCGCCTCTGTATTTTGTACGTTCTCGATATTATTTGTCGTCGCTACTCCTGCCTCTACCTCTTTTGACGCTATTTCTGTTGCCGTTTTATGTCGTGGAGGCGTTGATGCGAACGCTTGCTCAATGGCCAGAGGTAGAGTTCCACCGAACGCCTTGTCTTTTGCCGGTTGGATTGCCGCCGGTGAGGCCGCGCGTTGGCTTTCGTATTCGGCAAAGATCACATCATCCATTTTCGTTATCTTACGTTCCCTCGTCGGTCGTGAAGGCGTCCCGTTTGGAGTAATCTGTATTCCTCCAACTTGCGTAAGCGCGTCTAGGAGAACGCCTAATTTGTTATTATTGGTTTTACCACTCTCACCGCGTTTCTCATTCTGATCCTCGCTCGATGCGCGCATTCTTGGCGTTGCTATCGCCGCCATCGCACCAGTAGTCATTACGTTTGTTGTAGTAGTCGTAGTTGTCGTATTGGTCGTAGTCGTTTGTACTGACGTGGCGCCTGTCGCGTTGTTGTCAATGTTGTTATCGTTGCTACTCTTGTTCTTCGTGCGATTCCTATTTCCTAAGTTGCCGTGTTTTTTTCCAACCTGAGGCCAAACGAGTTCCTTAGTCGAATCAAAAATTTCTTTCCTTTCCATCATCGACTGAATTTCCTTATTAATCTCCTCGCATCGACACTCGCACTCACCCTCGCGAACGATGCGAACGCACTTCGACGGTGGTGAAGAAGCCGGCGCTGATGTCGTGAATTTCCTTCTTCTACTTATTCCGCTCGCGTCTGAAGTGGCGGCCGCGGCAGCGGTGATACTTCCCTTGGAATCTACTATCTCTATGTTTACTAATTTCTCGCATAAATTGAGAGATGCCACGTTGTATTTTATGCACGTGTGCAAATAATCAGTATCTGTTCCGTACCTGTTTCGATCTAAATTCGTGCCGTATTCTACGCCGTCTTCGCTCTCGTATAAACCGTCGTGTTTTTTCAAATCTTCGGGCAGCACTCGATGCGTCGTCAGCTCAGCTCTTCCTCCTGCCGCTTCTCCCTTGTTACTTCCACCTTTCTTCTTTTTGTTATTACTCTTTTGAACGCTACCGACGCCACCAGATGAACACGAAGAAGAAGAGAGCGCGACCACTTTCGTCTTTCTCGTATTCTTCGATAACAACTTCAAAGCGTTTCTTCTCCTGCCGTCCTTGCGATTCTTCTCCGCCGTTTGTATCGCCGACATGATTTGTAAAAACGCCGACGACACCGACGCGCATTCGACTGTTTCCCGATGTAATTTTGTCCGTAAAAAATGTTCGTCCAAGGCGTTGAGAGGATAGTGCGACCAGTCGAACTTTGCGCGATATAAGAGCTGATTGTTCGCCGGTCGTGAGACGGCGCCGGTGGTCAAAGCCGGATGTTGTATTCGTTGCTGCGGCGTCGTTATCATCATCTCTGGCGTCGTCGTTATCGTAAGTTCTTTTCCGTTTGGTCTTTTCTTTTCCTCGGAGGAGAGTCGTTTACGTCGTCTTTGTTGCCTCGTCGTCGTCGTCCTTTCGCGCCTTTCTCCCTCTTTTCTTTCTTCTCTCTTCTTGGTGGTTTCAACACCAAAATTCCTCCTTCTTTCGGACGTCGGATGCAAAATCTCCTCCTTTTCCTCTTCTTCTTCTTCCGCGTCGGCACGAAAGGTACTTTTGGTGATGGCTTTTGTCGTCGTCGTGGTAAAGAGCAACGTCGCAACGATACCATCATCATCATCCGTTTTATTCGTCGATATCGTTCGTTTCATCGTCGTCGTCTCCTCTTTCTTCTTTCGCTCTCGTTCGTTCATCTCCTCGTCATCTTTTTTCTCTTCCTCCCGACGAGAAAGCCATGTTTCCAGAGGTTGGTTGCGCGTACTCTCACGGCCAAGAATTAGTATTCGTCACTACTCTACTGATGATAAGAGACATCGTCATCGTCCCAACAATACTCGAACAGAAGAAGAGGAAGAGAGAGAGAGAGAGAGAGGCTTTTAGGCGCGACCTCTCTCTTCTTTTATTAGTGATGAGATACCGAAGAAAGAGCGACCCAATGTGTGAGCGCAAAACTCCCCTTGGAAAAAAAACTGCCCGTAACACCCTTTTTGAAGCGCTTAAAAAAGGACGCATTTTCATCACTTTGTTGTTGTGTTGCGCGTGATTTTCTCTCTTCTCTCGTTATTTATTTCCTCCTCAAAACTTAACGGTAGTATTCACAAAACGCTCTCTCTCTCTTCACGTCGTTTCGTCGTCGCGTGAGAAGAAGAAGAAGAATTAGAAAACCATTATTAGACGACACCTGTAACGAGACGATGATGATGGAAAAAAGGGGAGAAAAACAATTGGGACCGCGAAACTGCTTCATCCTCCAAACGATACACGAGTCCGCGTATTCCCCCTCCCGTTCAAACGCCGAAACCCCTCCTTTGTCTTCTTCTTCTTTTTCTTCGACAGAGAGCGACGAAAACAAATTCTGTTTCGATTGTAAGAAGAAATTGGGCGTGTATTTGCACTGTAAGTTTGGGACGCTGTTGTGTCGAGCGTGCGCGGAGGAACACAAAACGGATGGGCAGTTGGAAACAGAAAGCGGGAAGTACGTGAAGTGCATTTTTTTTAACCATCAGGCGGAGGAGTTTTCGCTGTTCTCCCCGATGATGATGTCCGCTTCGTCGTCCGCGTTGGAAGACGACGACGACGACGACGAAGATGTCGATGGTGTTGAAAACGACGAGAACGCTTTGAGCGAAGAACGAGAACCGATTTTAACGGAGCTCGAACTGGCCACGCTGAGCGCCGGCGGTAACCGCGCTTTGTCTTTGTTCCTTAAAAACGAGCACGGTATCATCGTGGGTAACTTGAACGCGAAAGATCGCGTGAAGTTTTACAAAGAATGTCGAGAATTGCGAGCGTATAGGGTGGAACTCGCGATGGCAAGTTCGATGCGAATGCACGCGTTGAGAGAGGAGTATAAAGAGTTTCTCGACGATTATCACGCGGCGACCGAAAGCGGTAGCATAAGTAGCAACGATAAGAGTACGAAGAATAAGAAAAAGATTAGAAAAATATCGGACAGTTTAGGTTCGGCGTTGACAAACATCGATAAGGAGTTGATGGAAGAGAAAAGAAGAGAAGAGGAGGAGGAACGACTACAACAAGAAGAAAAAGAAGAAGAAAAGAGCGACGAGAACAAACGAGAAGAAAAAGATGACGGCGATGAACCGAGAACGCCGGATAGCGAATCAAAAGAGGAGACAACGACGACGACGACATCTTCGTCGCTTTTTTCCAGTCCGACGAGTTTGTTAAAGTCTATCGATACGTCCGGATTGAATAAAATCGGAACGTGGGTGCAAAGCATTACTGCGACGGCGACGACGAAAAGTAGCGAAAGCGGCAACAGCGATAAAGAGAATAATAGCGACGACGAGAAAGAAACGATGGAGAAAGCAGAGGTACGACCCGGAAAAGAGGAAGATTTACTCGATGAAATTGAAACTATCGCGGAAGCCGCCGCCGCCGAGGTATCGTCCACTGGCGCGAACATCAATGATAAAAGTAATGAGACCAATAGTAGCAGTAATAGTAGTAGCGATAGTGATGAGCTGCTCAACGAAATCGACCAAATTGTCGCCGAAGTTGATGACGACGACAATTCAGTGAAAGAAAAAGAAGAAGAGGAAAGAAAAGAAGAGCATAATATTACTACTTCGAGCGATGGCTCGTCAAGATTAGCCTCATCGCCTCGTTCGGTGAGATTCGTCAAAATTCGAAACGAAGCTGCCACGGCGGTGCAGAAACACTGGAAAGGATCGAACGAGCGCAAAGCATTTTTGAACCAAAAACGCGCGGCGACGACGATTCAATCGAGTTTTCGAGGAAACAAAGCACGTCGCGGCGTCGTCCGAGAAATGAAGGAAGAAGTCAAGCGAATAGAAAAAGAAACGGAAGCGGCAATTAAGATTCAATCGAGATTTCGAAGAAGTAAAGCTCGAGTAACCATCGCGGAACTTCGTGAAGAAGTTCGACGAAAAGAAGAAGAGCGCGTCGCGCTTGAAGCTAAGCGAGAGCGAGAGCGCGTCGAACGGCAGAGCGCGATAACTATTCAAAAATCTTTCAAAGGTATGCAGCAACGAAAGGTTTACGGCGAGTTTAAAGCTTGTAAAGCGCGGGACCACGCAGCTAGACGCATCCAAAGTTATTACCGAGGTGTAAAAACGAGAGAACAGGTAGCAAACGATCGCAAAGCGCGATTGTTACTGGCTGCACTCGAGAAAAGAGAGGCTGAAAATGAAAAGAGAGCGCGCGCGGCTATTCTTTTGCAAGCGCATTCGAGAGGGTTCTTGGCAAGAAGAGAGGCGCGGGAGTTGCGTGAGTTTGCAAAAATTAAAATTGAGGCGAAAATATACGCTCGCAAACGAGTCGAGGAACGCATCGAGGCCAAGATGAACGAATTGAGAACGCGGAATGGCATCTGCGCGTAGACATTTCGATAAAGAGAGAGAGGTGCCAGAACGCTGTTACTCACTTTTTCTTTTTCTTAATTTATCATCATCAGCTATTATCAGCATCGTCGAGTGTAAACATCCTTCGAACAATCTCAACTGCTTTTCTAACTTTGCTCTTTTCATTTCCACCATGAGCGTACATCCATCACCGGCCCGAGTGGGAAGGATGGCGCACGAATTCGGTACGCGCGGCGTTACGTATCCATCAAATTGTGTCGCTTTCACGCCGCGCCCAAACTCCAAATTGTAAAAATCGAACGTCGTCCAATTCGTCGCGCTTAAATCGAGCGAATTCAACATGGCATGCAATGAAATTAAATGTTTGCGAAACGATATATTATCCAAAGATCCGAGCGCGAGTCTGGCTCTTGTTCGCGAATCAATCACGCGCGAGTCTCCTTCGCGATATTTCTGCAAGGATCCCCTGATTTCTCTCGCTCGTTTCTCAACAGATGCGTGCACATCATCGACAGCAATAATATGCGCAAACGAAGCGTTGCCGAAATAGTTTCTCGGCAGAACTCCGTAATTTCTATAGTTTATTGCAATATTGGCGTAAGATGGTTTCTTCTTCGTGCTCTTCTTCTTCTTCTTCTCCTTCCTCTCGTTCACTAAAGAAAGAAGCTTCCAACAAAACGCTGTGGCGATGTCGTTCGAGCTCACGTAATCATCCTCGACGACGTAATCTTCAACTGGAGCCAACTGCGTAGTTCTCTCTTTCATTTCACGTATGAAAGTTTCGCTCAATTTAATTTGAATCCTAGTGGATTTCGAAAAGATAAATTT